>Ga0194132_10001241_pt1 | contig 51735 bp, 54 predicted proteins | sample TA2KigOf80mmetaG_FD_148612 | JGI IMG/M metagenome (GOLD analysis project Ga0194132, IMG submission 148612) | Freshwater microbial communities from Lake Tanganyika, Tanzania - TA2015054 Kigoma Offshore 80m | ecosystem: Environmental > Aquatic > Freshwater > Lake | place: Tanzania: Lake...
CAGCACCACGAATGGGTCGGGCATGGGATGGGTGACGCCGTCCACCGTCACCTGCCGCTCCTCCATGCACTCCAGCAGCGCCGCCTGCGTCTTCGGCGAGGCTCGGTTGATCTCGTCCGCCAGCACCACCTGCGCCACGATCGGCCCCTGCCGGAACTCGAACTCGCCCGTCTTCTGATTGAACATCGACACGCCGACGATGTCGCTGGGCAGCAGGTCGGGCGTGAACTGGATGCGGCGGAAACTGCCGCCGATCGACTTGGCGATGCTCCTGGCAAGCATGGTCTTGCCGACGCCGGGCACGTCCTCGACCAGCACGTGGCCCTTGCACATGAGGGCCATGATGGCGAGGCGTTGCTCGGTCGCTTTTCCGAAGACCACGCGGGCCAGGTTCTCTTGGAGCCGTTCGGCGATGGGGCGAGCTTGTTGCACGAGGGATTGTTTCATTAACGGTGTGCACTCCGGGCGCGGGGTAGAGCCGCTAACATCGTACGCTCCGCCAGGGTCGCGCACGGATTATGACGCGCTAGATCGAAAAAGGGTTACAACGGCCCTAGTCGATGGTAGGTGCTACGGCGGAAGGCGTCAATGCGACTTCCGTTAACGAGCGCCTCCCGCGCGCCCGCCAGGTGCCATCGTGTGGCGGGGCCTCGTCCCGATTCATTAGCGATCCGGTGAATTGAGCGATTCCCAAAGCCCCGCATCCCAGCCCTCGTCGCCAATGAGCGGCGCGAACTGGCACGCGCCAAGCCATGTCGGCTGGGGGCCGTTCTCCGTCGCGCGCACCAGCACCAACTGCTGCATGAACGGCATGCCGACCGGCATTACCAAGCGCCCACCCGGCGCGAGCTCCGCGACCAGCCCAGCCGGCACCGACGACGCCGCGGCGCCAACGACGATGGCGTTGTACGGCCCTCCCATCGGAAAGCCCAACTCGCGCCCTGCCTCGACGACGGTGACGTTGGAAATGCCAAGCTGCCCCAAGTTCCGGCGGGCCCGCTCCGCCAGCGACGCGGTCCGCTCCACCGTCACGACGCGCGCCGCCAGCTTCGACAGCAGCGCCGCCTGATAGCCGGTGCCCGTGCCCACGTCCAACACGGCGTCCGACGGCTCTACTGCCAGCGCCTGCAGCATGGTCGCCACGATGAGCGGCTGCGAGATGGTTTGGCCCTCGCCCACCGGCAACGGCCGGTTCTCATATGCGTGCCGGGCGAGCTCCGGCGGCACGAAGACCTCGCGGGGCGTCGTCGCGATCGCCTCCAACACGCGCGCCTCGGTGATGTCGGCGCGGAGCGAATCCAGCAGCCGCTGTAGTGCTTCGGAGTGCTGCATCGGCCCTGCCTTTCCCTACCCTAATACGCTCGCGCGGCCAAATGACGCCGCGCGAATTCGGCGCCCAGCGGTGCGACGGTGCCATAATCGGCGTGTTTGACTACCGTGCCACGGGTGATTAACCTACCGTACCGCACCAAGACATTATAAGATTTCTGTAGATTTTCGCAGTTTTGGAAGGTTGGCCGCCCATGGATTCCTCCGTCGAGGGCATCGTCGACCGCAAATGGGTCACGCTCGGCATGGCGCGCGCCTTGCTGGGCATCAACGAAGCCACCCTCCGCCAGTGGGCCGACCGCGGCATGGTGCGCGCGTTCCGCACGCCGGGCGGCCACCGACGCTTTTCGCTCGAGGACATCAACGCGCTGATGACGAACGGCCACCGGGCCGATGGCGCCATCGACGACGCGACGGTGCTCCCTCGCGTGCGGCGCAAGGTGCATCGGGCCCACCACGCCATGCCCGCTTGGCTCGAACACCTGGACCCGGAGGTGAGCGGCCGCCTGCGCGAGATCGGCGGACAGCTGCTGCACTTGTGCGTGACCCAGGGCCACGACGACTCGCGGCAAAAGAGCCTCACTCTCGCGCGCAAGCTGGGGCAGGCCTACGGCCAGGCGCTCGCGAGCAGCGAGGTGCCGCTGGAGCACGCCGTGCAAGCGTTCGTCTTCTTTCGCGAAACGACCATGTCGGCCGTCGCGCCGTCGCTGGCGGCAAACGTCGCCCGCGCCCAGCAGGCCAGCCAATACTGGCGGCAAATCAGCCGCCTGACCGACGCCGTGCTGCTGGGCATGACCGCGGCGTACCAGCGCGCCCGCGTCGACGATCACCAGTAGGGACGAGGAAATGGCGACCAGAACACCAGCGATGGACCTCACCGACCGGCAGCTGTTGAATGTGCTGCAATCCGACTTCCCGCTCGCCGAGGAGCCCTACAAAGTGCTCGGCGCGCGATTGGAGCTGACCGAGGGCGAGGTCATCGAGCGCATCGCGCGGCTCAAGAAGCGCAACGTCGTCCGCCAGGTGAGCGCGATCTTCGACACGCGCCGCCTCGGCTATGAGACGTGCCTCGTCGCCTTCCGTTACCCGCCCGAGCTGTTGAACAAGGGCGCGTACCGCGTCAACAAGCACCCCGGCGTCAGCCACAACTACGCCCGCAACGGCTACTTCAACCTCTGGTTCACGATCGCCGTCCCGCCCGACGACGACTTGCAATCCACGGTGGAGCGCCTTGCCCGCGAAACCGGCGCCATCGCCGCGCGCGTCATGCCCACCATCCGTTTCTTCAAGATCGGCGTGAACTTCGACATGGTGGCCGAGAAGGGAGCCGCGTACGACTATTACTCGCCGGACGGGTTCGCCAAGCAGGCCGCGCCCAAGGGCGGCGTGAAGGGCCTGAACGAGCAATGGAACAAGGCCGAGGCCCTTACGCCGTTCGAGATCGACGTCATCCGCGAGCTGCAAGAGGACCTGCCGCTGGAGGGCCGTCCGTTCGATGCAATGGCCGCGCGCCTTGGCCTGTCCGTCACGGAGCTGTTCGATCAGGCCGCGGCGTTCCAGCGGCGGGGCATCATGCGGCGCTACAGCGCGGTGCTCTACCACCGCAAGGCCGGCTTCTCGCACAACGCGATGGCCGTCTGGAAGGTCCCCGAGGAGCGGGCCGTCGAGGTCGGCTTGACCATGGCGGAAAGCCCTTGGGTCACGCATTGCTATCAGCGCCCCACCTTCCCCGACTGGGAATACACCCACTTCACCATGATCCACGCGCCGACGAAGGAGCAATGCGAGCAGGTCGCGGGCGACATCGCGCGCCAGACGGGGATCGCGGACTACCAGCTGCTCTATTCGACGCGTGAATACAAGAAGACCCGTGTCCGCTACTTCGTCGAACACGAAGCGAAGGTGTAGCGTTGGGCCGCTATTACCCGGTCTATCTCGACATAGCAAGGCGTCGCTGCGTGGTGATCGGCGCGGGCCCGGTTGCCGAGCGCAAGGTGCGGCAGCTGCTGGCCGCCGGCGCCGACGTGACGCTGGTGAGCCCGGAGGCGACGCCCGAGCTGCGGCGGTCGGCCGAGGCGGGCCGGCTGCGGTGGATCGAGCGCGGCTACGCGGAAGGCGACCTGGCGGGGGCGTTCCTCGCCATCGCCGCCACCGACGATACCGAGGTCAACCGCGCGGTGTCGGCCGAGGCCGAGCGTGAGCGGGCGCTGCTGAACGTGGTCGACGTGCCGTCGCTGTGCACCTTCGTTGCTCCGGCCATCGTCGAGCGCGGCCCGGTAACCGTCGCCATCTCCACCGGCGGCGCCAGCCCCGCCCTCGCCCGCAAGATACGCGAGCTCATGAATGGCACGCAGCACCCCGGCGTCGACGATGCTGGCCCCTACTGCCGTTGCCTGTCCTGGGCCGACGCCGCCGACGTGCTCGCCGACGTGCGCGCGGAGCTGAAATCGCGGCGCCACACCGCGTCGCCGGAGGCATGGCAGCAGGCGATGGACGAGGAAACGCTGGCACTCGTGCGGGCCGGGCAATCGCGAGCGGCGAGGGAGCGGCTGCTGCGGGCGCTGCTCGGCGCGGCGGCGAAGGGGTAGCCGTGCGCATCCTGCTCACCGGGCTCAACCATAGGACGGCTCCGCTCGTCACGCGAGAGGCCCTCAGCCTCACCCAAGCGCAAGTGCCCGCGGCCCTCGCGGCGCTCCAAGAAGACGTGGGGCGTGGCGTCATCGTCTCCACCTGCAACCGCATGGAGGTCTACGTCGCCGTCGATGACCCCGACCGCGGGCAAGACGGCTTGCGCCGGTTCTTCGAGCGCCAATTCGGCGTGCGCCTCGAGGAGGTGAGCCCCTATCTCTACACCCGTCAGCACGACGACGCCGTGCGGCATCTCTATCGCGTGGCGAGCAGCCTCGACTCGTTGATCATCGGCGAGTCGGAGATCCTCGGCCAGGTGCGCGAGGCCTACAGCGCCGCCAGCCGCGCCGGGGTGGCGACGGGCGTGCTGGCGCACGTGTTCCACAACGCGCTGCGCGTGGGCAAGCGGGCCCGCGCTGAAACGGCCATCGGCCGCAATGCCTTGTCCGTCAGCCGCGCCTGCGTGGAGATGGCCCGGCGCGCCCTGGGCGACCTGCGGGACCTGCGGGGCCTCGTCGTCGGCGTTGGCGAGGCGGGCAGCCTCGCGGCGCGGGCATTGCGCGATGCCGGCGTGGCCGACATGACGGTAACGAGCCGCACGCTCGCCCACGCACGGGAGCTGGCCGCCGAGCTCGACGGCACGGCCGCACCGCTGGCCGAGCTCCAATCGTTGCTGACCTCGGCCGACATCGTGGTGAGCGGCACCGGCGCGCCCGACTTGATCGTGACGCACGATCTGGTGGCGAAGGTGATGAGCAAGCGAGGCGGCCGACCGTTGTTCGTCATCGACATCGCCCTGCCGCGCGACATCGACCCGTCCGTCGCGGGCATCCCCGGCGTCCACCTCTACACGATGTACGACCTCGAACTGATCGCGGAGGCCAACCGGAAGGAACGCGAGGCGGAAGCGAAGCGCGCGGAGCGCATCGTCGAGGAAGAGGTCGCGAAGTTCGAGTCGTGGTGGGAAACGCTGGAAACCGCGCCCACCATCACCGCAATCCGATCGCAAGCCGAAGCCGTGCGCGAGGCGGAGGTCGCTCGCATGCTGCGCCGCGCCAACGGCATGACCGCGGCCGACCGCGCGGCGGTCGAGGCGATGAGCAAGGCGCTGGTGAAGAAGCTGCTGCACCGCCCCACCGCCAGGCTCCGCGAGCGCGGCGAGCAATCCCTCACCCATGCCGCCCGTGAGCTATTCGGCATCGATGGCGACTAGCGTAGGAGCGATCCCGTGACCGACACCGTGCGCGTGGGCACCCGCGGCAGCAAGCTCGCCCTGGCTCAAACGGGCCAGGTCGTGGATGCGCTGCGGAAGGTCTCCTCGAACGTCGAGTTCGCCGTCGAAACGCTCACCAGCGCCGGCGACCGGAACGCCGACGCCCCGCTGGCCGCGTTGGGACGTGGCGCCTTCACTTCGACGCTGGAACAGGCGCTCCGCGAGGGCCGCATCGACCTCGCGGTGCACAGCCTGAAGGACCTGCCAGCGGACGAGCAGCCCGGGATCATGACTGTGCCGGTGCTGGAGCGCGCCGACCCGCGCGACGTGCTCGTCAACCGTTGGAACGCGACGCTGATGCAACTGCCCGCCGGGGCGCGCATCGGCACCAGCTCGCCGCGGCGCGCGGCCCAACTGAAGCTCGGCCGCAAGGACATCGAATTCCTCCCCATCCGCGGCAACGTCGAGACGCGCATCGCGAAGGCGACAGGCGACGGCTACGACGGCGCCGTGCTCGCCGCCGCCGGCTTGATTCGGCTTGGCCTTCAATCGCATGTCGCCGAGTACCTCTCGCCCCTGGCCTGCCCACCGGATCCCGGCCAGGGCGCCTTGGCCGTGCAGCTGCGGACGAATGAAGAGCGGCTGTTCCAGATCGTCCGCGCCCTCATCCACCGCCCAACCACGTCGGCCGTGCTGGCCGAGCGCTGGGTGCTCCGCGCGGCGGGCGGCGGCTGTGCGGTGCCGATCGGCGCCCTCGCCACCGTGGACGGCGACAAGGTGCGACTGCTGGCGGCCATCACCGCCCTTGACGGCTCCAAGACGTATCGCGTCGAGGTCACCGGGCCGATCGCCGACCCCGACGTCATCGGCAAGGCCGCATACCAGCAACTCATGGCGCACGGCGCCGCCGCGCTGCTCACGGGCGGGGCCTCCAAATGAGCGCATCCGGAATGGTCTACCTCGTCGGCGCGGGCCCGGGCGATCCGGGCCTCATCACCGTGCGCGGCGTCGAATGCTTGCGGCAGGCGGACTTCGTCGTCTACGACCGTCTCAGCAACGCCGCGCTGCTCGAACACGCGCCGGCGGGCGCCGACCGCGTGTTCATGGGCAAGGAGCCCGAGACGCCGTCCGCGTTCCAGCAGGCCATCAGCGCGACGCTCGTGCAGGCCGCGCGCGGGGGCAAAACCGTCGTCCGGCTCAAGGGTGGCGACCCGTTCGTGTTCGGCCGAGGCGGCGAGGAGATCGAGGAGCTGCGCGCGGCGGGCATCCCATTCGAGGTGGTGCCCGGCATCACGTCGGCCGTCGCCGTGCCCGCCTACGCCGGCATACCGGTGACCCACCGTGGGGTGGCGACGGCGTTCACGGTCGTGAGCGGCAGCGAGGACCCCGACAAGCCCGAATCGTCGCTCGATTGGCCGGCGCTCGCCAAGACGCCGGGCACGCTCGTCGTGCTGATGGGCTGGCGCTCGCTGCCGCGCATCATTGCATCGCTCATCGCCAACGGCCGTCCGGCCGACACCCCCGTCGCCGTCACCCAGTGGGGCACGCTGCCGAGCCAGCGGACCGTGTCCGGCACCCTCGCCGACATCGTGGAGCGCGGAATGCAGGCCAAGATTGCCTCGCCAGTCGTCACCGTCATCGGACATGTGGCGGCATTGCGCGACACCATGCGTTGGTTCGACCGGCGCCCGCTCTTCGGCAAGCGCATCCTCGTGACCCGCTCGCGCCGGCAGGCCAGCGCGTTGAGCAAGCTGATCGCCGAGCAAGGCGGCGAGGCCGTCGAGCTGCCCACCATCGACTTCCAACCGCTCGATTCCCACGCGATCCTCGACGAGGCCATCGGCAACCTCCGCCGCTACCGATGGGTGGTCTTCACGAGCGTCAATGCCGTCGACGTGGTGTGGGCCCGGTTGGCGGCGCTGGGCAAGGACACACGCGCATTCGGCGACGCGCGGGTGGCGGCGGTGGGCCCGGCAACCGCCGAGGCGTTGGCCGCGCGCGGCATCCGCGCCGACTTCGTCCCCGAAACCTCGACCTCCGAGGGCGTGGCGCGGGCGTTCCGTGGCTACGACCTCGTTGGCGCGGCGGTGCTGCTGCCGCGCGCCGACATCGCGACCGACGCCCTGCCGGCCGGCCTCCGCACCGAGGGAGCCGTCGTCGACGACGTGCCGGCCTATCGCAACGTCGTGCCACCAGACGTGGCGGGACGCGCGAGGGAAATCGTCGCCTCGGACACGCTGGACGCGGCGGCCTTCACGAGCTCGTCGACGGTACGGAACCTCATCGACCTGCTGGGCGGCAACGCGTCGGCGTTGGAGCGCACGCGGATCGTATGCATCGGGCCGTCCACCGCTCGCGCCGCGCGCGAGGTAGGGTTGCGCGTCGATGCGATCGCGACGGAACATACCGTTCAAGGGCTGCTCCGCGCGTTGGTCGAACAGCTGACTCATCGTTCCGTCGAGAGGTGATGAGATGCGTGAAGTGTGCCATCGCGAACAGACCGACGCCGGATTCCCCAACGTCCGCTTGCGGCGTCTCCGCCGCTCCGCCACCATGCGCCGCATGCTGCGCGAAACATCGCTCTCGCCCAGCGACTTCATCTATCCGCTTTTCGTGACCCACGGCCGTGACGTCCGCATGCCCATCGCGCCGATGCCCGGACAATTCCAGCTCTCGCTAGACCACCTGCTCAAGGAGGTCGCCGAGGCCGAGAATCTTGGCATCCCCGCGGTGCTGCTGTTCGGCATCCCGGCGCAGAAGGACGCGGCCGGCTCCGAAGCCTATGACCCCCAAGGCGTCGTGCAGGAGGCGGTATCCGCCATCAAGCAGGCGACCCCCGACATGATCGTCATCACCGACGTTTGCCTGTGCGAATATACCGACCACGGCCACTGCGGCGTGCTCACGGACGACGGCGTGGTTCGCAACGACGAGACACTTGAGCTGCTCGCCAAGACGGCCGTATCGCATGCCAACGCCGGCGCCGACATTGTCGCGCCATCGGCCATGATGGACGGGCAAGTCTCGGCCATTCGTCGCGCGCTCGACGCGGCGGGCCACGAGGACGTTTCGGTGCTAGCCTACGCCAGCAAATTCGCATCCGCGTTCTATGGCCCGTTCCGTATCGCGGCCGAATCCGCGCCTCGCTCCGGCGACCGTCGCGCCTACCAGATGGACGCGGGCAACGCGCGGGAAGCCATGCGCGAGATCGACCTCGACGTGGCGGAAGGCGCCGACCTCCTGATGGTGAAGCCCGCCCTGCCCTATCTCGATATCGTGGCGAAGGCGCGCGAGCGCCACGATCTGCCACTGGCCGCCTACAACGTCAGCGGCGAATACGCCATGTTGAAGGCCGCCGCCCAAAACGGCTGGCTGGACGAGCGCTCCGCGATGCTGGAAATGCTGACCGGCATCAAGCGGGCCGGCGCCGACCTCATCCTCACCTACTTCGCGAAGGATGCCGCGAAAGCGTTGCGTCAGGAGCGTTAGCATGTCCGACGACCCACGCGAGGAGGCCAAGCGCCACGTGGCGAGCCGGCTTGCCGCGCTTGGCGCCGCCTTGTTCGCGCCGGTGGCGAAGGTGGCGGTCGTCGACCTGCTAGCCCGCGTTGGTGAAGGGCAATACGTGGAACTCCAGGTGTACGTCTCGTCCGATGGCCGGTTCAACGTCGGCTCCACGCGGCCGCGCCGCGATGCGTTCGCGGTGCTGGTGGCCCATGACGGGCAGCGCGTCGGCGACGCCTACGTCGTGCCATCGCTGGCGGTGGACCGCTACGCCGCCGCCCCTTCCGGCGGGTCACGCACGTTGGCGATCGACGACGAGCTCGCGCGCACGTTGGCTGTGTACCGCAATCGCTGGAAGTTGATCGCCGAGTTCAACCGCTTCCGCTCCGCCGCGTCCGATCCGAAGGCGCTCCAAGTCATGCTCGCGATGGAAGGCCCGTAGCCCGCAACTCCTCCCCCGAGGCCTCGCATGGATCACGCCCGCTCCGCAGCCCTGTTCGCACGCGCCCAGCAACACCTGCCCGGCGGCGTCAACAGTCCCGTGCGCTCCTTTGGCGCCGTGGGCGGCACGCCGCCGTTCATCGCCCGCGGCAAGGGGGGGCACCTGTGGGACGTCGACGACAACGAATATGTCGACTTCGTCGGTTCGTGGGGCCCCCTGGTGCTCGGGCATGCCCACCCGGCGGTCGCGCGGGCCGTGCGCCGGGCGGCCGCTGGAGGCACATCGTTCGGAGCGCCGACCGAGGGCGAGGTGCGGCTTGCCGAGCTCATCAAGGCCGCGATGCCGTCGATCGATCTGCTGCGGCTGGTCAACTCCGGCACCGAGGCGACGATGAGCGCGATCCGTGTCGCGCGGGCGTTCACGTCGCGCGGCAAGATTATCAAATTCAACGGCTCCTACCACGGCCACGCCGACGGCTTGCTCGTGAAGGCCGGCTCCGGGCTCGCGACCCATGGCATCCCCACGAGCGCCGGGGTGCCCATCAGCTATGCCGCCGAAACGCTCGTCGCCGAATATAACCGGCTCGATACCGTCGAAGCCCTCCTGCGGGCCAACGTGAACCAAGTCGCGGCCATCATCGTCGAGCCGGTCGCGGGCAACATGGGTGTCGTGCCACCGGCAAGCGGCTTCCTCGAAGGCCTGCGGCGCATGGCGGACAGTCATGGCGCGCTGCTCATCTTCGACGAGGTGATCACCGGCTTTCGCGTGGCTCGTGGCGGCGCGCAGGAACGCTACGGCGTCCGCCCGGACCTCACCTGCCTCGGCAAGATCATCGGCGGTGGGCTGCCGGTAGGCGCCTACGGCGGGCGCGCCGACGTGATGCGGATGGTGGCGCCGCTGGGCCCCATGTACCAGGCGGGCACGCTGTCGGGCAACCCGCTGGCCGTCGCGGCCGGCATCGCCTGCCTCGAAGCGCTCGCGAAGCCGGGCACGTATGCCAAGTTGGAGCGGCTGGGCGCGCGGGCGGAAGCGGGACTGCGTGCCGCCGCCGACACGACGAGCGTGCCGCTCGCCATCAACCGCGTCGGTTCGATGCTCACCGCGTTCTTTTGCGACGGCTCCGTCACCACCTGGGCCGAAGCCGCCCGCAGCGACACCGCGGCCTATGCTGCGTTCTTCCACGCGCTGCTCGACCAGGGGGTCTACATCGCGCCGTCGCAGTTCGAGTGCGCGTTCCTCTCGCTCGCGCACACGCCAGCCGACCTCGCGAGAACGGCCGAGGCGGCGACGCTGGCGCTCCGCTCGGCCGGCGCCGCCTAACGAGGGCGCGGCCCGCGCCGATTGCCGGCCGTGCGCCTCGGCTTGGATTCGGGGCCGGCTCCCTCTCGGTTGGGTCCTCATGCGGGTAACTACGCGCTAGGGAACTGCTATTTCCTTGACCATGCCGAGCGCGATATGCGGCGCTCCGCTATTCACATCCGGCAGGAAGCACGGCAGCGCGTAACGGCCTGGTGTCCAGTTGGCTGAGAATTGGCCGCTGTCGCCCGCCATGATGCCCTGCAAGCCGCCCGCGATCTCGAACGGTGGCGGGCCGGGCGGGCCCGAACCCTCCAGCGCGGCCAACGCATCGTCCAGCATCTTGCCCTCGGCAAGTTTGATCATGAACACTTCATGGTGCTGTTGGCAGTCGTTCACCACGCGCACGTGATGCTGGCCGGCCTTGGCGCCCTCGACGTCGAAGCCGAAGTCCTTCAACGAGATCGTCACGTCGGGTTCCGGCGCCTGGGCGGCCGGGCCCTCGGCGGCGGTGACGGTAAACGGCTTCACCATGCCCTTCGCGGCATGCGGCACGCCGTCGGGGCTGGGAATGAGACAGAGGGCCGCATAGTTACCGGGCTCGAACTCTTGAGTGGCATTGCTCACGCCGCCCGGTGCGGCGACACTCGGGCCGCCCGCGTCCTTCGCCCAATCCGGTTGGCTGGGGTTCGGGCCAGAAAGGGCGGCGGCGATATCCTGCATCGTCTTGCCGTCGTCCAGCTTCAGAATCTGCATGTGATGGATCTCTTGACCGCCGTTCGTCAGGTCCAGTGTGACAACGCCAGCCGGAAATGAATCGGGCCCCGAGAAACTATAGTCGCCCGCCGTGTACCCGACGACACGCGGCGAGCACCAGTCCGGGCAGCGACAGGGGCGCGAGCAATCGTAGCGGAGCGCGCAAGCAATCTTCCTCCTCGGATGTTTCGGTACCTGATTCCGGTGCCGGCGGTTGAACATAGCGCGGCGGCCGGCCCGCTCGGCCTCTTTGCGCGAGCGTGTTCCGGCCGTTTCGCCTCGCCGCGCCTCGCGCCGCGATGGCCGAAAACGAAACGGGGAGCCGGCGTGGCTCCCCGTTTCGCATCCAGTCGAGGTCTGGTTACGCGAAGTTCTTCTCGGCGAACTCCCAGTTGACGACGTTCCACCATTTCTCGAGGTACTGCGGACGCGCGTTCCGGTAGTCGATGTAGTAGGCGTGCTCCCACACGTCGCACGTGAGCAAGGGCTTCATGCCGGCCGTGATGGGCGTGCCGGCGTTGCTGGTGTTCTCGATCGACAGCGTGCCGTCGGCCTTCTTCACCAGCCACGTCCAGCCGGAGCCGAAGTTGCCGGCCGCCTTGGCGTTGAACTTCTTCTTGAACTCGTCGAGCGAGCCGAAGGTCTTGTTGATCGCGTCCGCCAGCACGCCCTTGGGGCTGCCGCCGCCCGGCTTCATGCTGTTCCAATAGAACGTGTGGTTCCACACCTGCGCCGCATTGTTGAAAATGGGGCCCGCCGGCGCCTTCTTCACGATGTCTTCCAGTTGCATGTTCTCGAACTCGGTCCCGGGGATCATGTTGTTCAGGTTGTTGACATAGGCCTGGTGGTGCTTCCCGTAGTGGAACTCCAGCGTTTCCTTGGAGATCGTCGGGGCCAACGCGTCCATGGCGTACGGCAACGGGGGCAGTTCGTGCTTCACGGTTCCCTCCTGGTGTGTTCGGTTCAGGCCAGATGTTAGCGTGCAACCGGCGCGCCGAATACCCCCGCGCCGCGACGCGGCCTAGCCTCTCCGCGCCATCAGCCGCTCACGCTGGGCGGGTGTCGCCGCCACGTCGATCGCCGTCCACGCCATCGACAACGCGCCGTCATGGATGGCCTGGTCGCCGGCGGGGGTCACGCAATGCGCGGCGAACGCCGGCTGGTGGTTCACGGCCGGCGACGAGCCAATGCCGATGCCGGGATGGATCGACGGCACCTTCAACGATACGTTGCCCATGTCGGTGGACACCGGCAGCGCCGGCGTGGAGCCTCCCGCTTGCGGGAAGCGGCGGCCCAGCGCCTCGGCGTTCCGCTGGTACAGCATCGCCAGGTCGTGATCGTGCTCCATGTGCGCGTAGGGGCGATCGCCGCCCGTGATGCTCAAGGTGGCGCCGGTTGCCAGCGCGCCCGCCTCGAAACAGCGCGCCACCTTCTCGTACACCCCGTCCAGCTGATCGAGCGTCACGGCGCGCACGCCGAACTCGCCGCGCACGTCCGCCGGGACCACGTTGAAGACGTCGCCGCCTTTCGTGACGATGCCGTGCACGCGATCGGTGGGCCGCAGGTGCTGGCGCAGCAGCCCGATGGAGGTTTGGGCGACGGTCATGGCGTCGAGCGCGTTGATGCCGCGGTCCGGTGCGCCGGCCGCGTGCGATTCCTTGCCCTTATAGGCGACCTCGAAGAATGTCGCCGCGATGATCGGCCATTCCGCGACGTCCCACGGGCCGGGGTGCACCATCATCGCCGCGTGAATGCCGTTGAACACGCCCTGCTCCAGCATCACGATCTTGCCACCCTTGCGAAGCACCTCCTCGGCGGGCGTGCCGAATAGCGTCACGGTGAGCCCGGCCTCGTCCGCTACCTTGGCGGCCGCCAGCGCGGCGCCGACGCCGGCGGCCGCGATGATGTTATGCCCGCAAGCGTGGCCGATGGCGGGCAGCGCGTCATATTCGGCGCAGATGCCAACGTGCAGCGGCCCGCCGCCAAAGCGCGCCGTGAACGCCGTCGGCAGGCCGGCCACGCCGCGCGTCACCTTGAACCCGTGCTGGTCCAGCATTTCGGCAAGCCACGCCGCGGCATGCTCCTCCTCGTAACCGAGCTCTGGCTTGGCGTGAATGCGATGGCTCAACGCCTCCAGCGATGGGCGTAGGCCTTCCAAGCGTTCGCGGGCTCCCGCCTTCGTGTCCATGGACTCCTCCAAGGCGACATCTGTTGCGGTGAGCCTATCACGGCGGGCGCGTGGCCGCACACGCCGGCAACGCGCCGTGACGACCTCCACGCGGCCTTGGCAGGCTCATAAATGCACACCTAGGTGTTGTCTAAGATTGTTGACATTGTTTTTCCCATAATCGATCCTTGCACGCTGCGGCACACTGTCACGGTCCGTCAACAACAGAGGAGCATGTTATGACTACGCTAGGTGAAGGTCAGTACGACGCGGCCCCTGCCCACATCGCGGTGATTGGTGTCGGCGGCGGCGGATGCAATGCCGTCATGCGCATGGTGAACGAGCGCGTGGTGCCAGGCGTAACTTTCGTGTGCGTCAACACCGATGTCAAGTCGCTCGCGCAGGCGAAGGGCGCCCCCACGATCCAAATTGGCAGCAACATGACGCACGGCATGGGCGCCGGCGGCAACCCAGAGGTCGGCACGCAGGCCGCCGAGGCGGACCGCCTCGAGTTGAAGAAGGCGCTGAACCACGCCGACCTCGTGTTCATCACGGCCGGCATGGGCGGCGGCACCGGCACCGGCGCCGCGCCGGTCGTCGCCGAGATCGCGCGGCGCACGGGCGCCCTCACCGTCGGCCTCGTCACCACGCCCTTCTCCTGGGAAGGCGCGCGCCGCATGGAGTCCGCCCTGTCCGGCGTCGCCCGGCTGAAGGAGAAGGTCGACAACCTCATCGTCATCCACAACGACCAGCTGCTCAAGCTCATGGGGCACGACGTGCCGATCGACGAGGCGTTGAAGCGCGCCGACGAGGCGGTGATGTACGGCATTCTGTCCGTCGCCGAGCTCGTCAACGTGCCGGGCCAGATCAATGTCGACCTGGCCGACGTGAAGACCATCATGCACATGCCCGGCCGCGCCCTGATGGCGATGGGCGAGGCGCGTGGCGCCAACGCCCCGCTGGAGGCGGCCAAGATCGCGGTGAGCAACCCCCTCCTCGATATCTCGGTCGACGGCGCCAAGGGCATCCTGTTCATGGTCAGGGGTGGACGCCGGATGACGCTCGGCGAAGTGAACGCGGCCGGCGAATTCATCGCCTCGAAGGTCGACCCCAAGGCCACCATCTTCTTCGGCATGAACAACAGCCCCGCCATGGACGACCGCGTGCTGTTGACGGTGATCGCCACGGGCATTCCGGAGTCGCACGCGCCGCAGTCCGCGCAGGCGTCATTCGCCTCGAAGAGCCGCATGATGACCGGCGGCGCCAACCGCTAGCCAACCGCAGCACCCTCCTCTGTGTGTTGTCGTGGCCGTTCCCGGGGGCATGGTGCCGGGGAACGGCCACGGCGTTGAAGCGAGGGGCGGCCGCGAACGAGAGTCGGCACCGGCGATGGCGCGCAAAAGAGGAGGCCCGCCGGTCGAACCTCGGCGGGCCTCCTCCATGCTGTTTGTCGCTTCAGCGCATCGCGCTAGCCGGCCGCGACGGAGCTCTGCTCCACAGATGCTTCAACTCCGGGCGGCGCTTCGACACACCGGCCCAGTCGGCCGTCTTGCGGCTCACCTTGCCGTCGCGGAAAAACTCCAAGAACACCTGGTTGAACATCTCCGGCTGGTCGGTCTGTCCCTGATGACCGCACTCGTCCGGGTAGAAGAACTGAACGTTCGGCAACACGTCTTCCTGCTGGAAGCCGTTCTCCACGGGAATCAGCACGTCTTGCTTGCCGTAGAGGTAAATGCCAGGGATGGTGAGCTTGTCAAGCCGTCCCTTGGTCGTCAGCAGTTGCTTCAGGTTCGCGTCCTTCTCGAAGTTCTCGCGCGCCTTCTGCAGCACGTCATAGGAGTCCTTTTGGCGGTGGGCCGCCTGCGTCCGCATCGTCACTAGCTCGGGCCATACCGCGCCCGCGTTGTAGATGATGCCGGCCATCAGCATGCGCATGCTCTCCTCGGTGCCGTCGAACGGAGGCCGCACGTAGTTCGGGTTCGGCGTGAATTTGCCGTCCTTCGGGGCCACGCGCTTCGCCGGGTCGACCAGGTCGCCGACGCCGCCGGCGATCAGCGCGAAGCTCAACACGCGCTCCGGATAGCGCACCACGAAATGCACCGTGTTGGTGCAGCCCATCGAATTGCCGGCCAGGTGGAACTTGTCGATGCAGAGCGCGTCGGCGAACTCCTTGACGAACTCAACGTGACTGACCGTGCCCAGGTGCGGCCAATACTTCGGGTCGGTGTCGGCGTGTCCAAATCCCGGCTGGTCGGGACAGTAGAGACGGAAGCCATGCTGCGCCAGAAATGGCGCCATGAACCGCCAGCCCGCCGTGCCCGACGACCCGTTGATGCCGCCGTGCAGCAAGATCACGGCAGGGCCGTAGTCGCCGGCCGTCATGTAGTGCGCCTTGGCTCCGCTCGCCAACCGCACCCACCGGCTGGACAGGCCCGGGATGTGGACGAGACCCTCGTCCGTCAGACCGCGGCTGCCCTTCTCTTGGATCAGTTCCTTGCCGCTGTGCTTCGCGTCCGCCATCGATCGCCTCCTACGCTGATGCTGCCGACGTTATAGCACGCTGGGTGTGCCGGGCGCCACCGGCGCGGCCAGCGTGCGCGAATCCGCCATGCCGACGGGCCGGCGCGGCCGTTTCGCTGCCGAAAGCCTGGAGCGTTCCACCGTGACGCTATTCCGCGTGCCGCGTTCTTGGCGACTTCGCGGCGCGTGGAAAGCCGACGCCAAGCGCTTGCAGGCTCACATAGCCGCCCTGCGCGATCACGATGTGGTCGAGCAGTTCGATGTCAAGCTGCCGTCCCGCCAGGGTCAGCTCGCGCGTGACGAGCAGGTCCTCCGCGCTCGGCGTGGGGTCGCCGGAGGGGTGGTTGTGGGCAACCACGAGGTAGGGGCCGTTGAGCCGCACCGCCTCGCGAAACACCTCGGCCACGCGTATCGTCGTCGAATTCACGCTCTCGACAAAGACGACTTGGTTCGCGACGATCTCCTTCTTGGTGTTCAGGACGATCACTCGGAATTGCTCCTTGCCGAGCAACGCCATCTCGGGCCGCAACAGGTGGAACACGTCCTCCGGCGTCTTCAAGGCCATCCTCGTCGCGCCCCGCGTGACGGCCATCCGCTTCCCCAGCTCCATCGCGGCATGCAGCTGGCTTGCCTTCGCCGTGCCGAACCCATACTGCGCGCACAGCTCCGGAAAACTGGCCCGCGCCAGGCCCTCCAGGCCGCCGAACGTCCGCAGCAAGCGCGCCGCCTGCTCGATGACGTTCTCCGAGCTGTTGCCCACGCGCAGCAGAATCGCCAGCAGTTCCGCGTTGCTCAACGCGGCGGCCCCATGGTCGCGCAAGCGCTCGCGTGGCTTTTCGGCGGAAAGGAATTCGCGTAGCGTCACCGAGGATTGACTTTCGACATCCCGCACGGTGCGCTTCGGAGGGACGGTCAGCATCGGTTCGCCTCCCCTGCCTGATCTTGAGGGATTCTTGCCGACGGTGACGGCACCGCGAAAGAGGCGGTTGTCGCGTATGCTGGACGAGGCACGGCGGGACAGCCGCGATCCGGCCGCGCATTCATCGACTGGAGGAAGACCGCATGGCGACGGCGAATAACGGTGAGCTCTATCTGCGGGCGCTGCGAGCGACACGCAAGTTCGTCGCCAACATCAAGCCGGATCAATGGCGCCATGACACGCCGTGCACCGATTGGGACTTGCGAACGGTGCTCAATCACTTGGTCAACGAGAACCGGTGGGCGGCGGAACTCTTCGGCGGCAACACCATCGCCAACGTCGGCCACTGGTTCGACGGCGACCTGCTTGGAGACGATCCGCTGAAGGCCTATGACGATTCGGTGGCCGCGGCCGCGGGGCAGGTGGGCAAGCCCGGTGCGATGATCATGCTCTGCGACCTATCACGCGGGCCGACACCGGGTCATGCCTACGCCGGCGAGCTGTTCCTCGACGCGCTCATCCACGGGTGGGACATCGCGAAGGGCAGCCGTCAAGACGCGACACTCGACCCGGCTCTCGTGCGGGTGCTCTACGATATGGTCGTGCCGCAGGTCGCGGAGCTGCGGGCAAGCGGCATGTTCGGTGGTGACGTGCCCGTCGCGGTGAACGCCGACACGCAGACGAAGCTGCTGGCCCTGCTGGGGCGGCGGGCGAGCTGGCCTCGCTAGCGCGGGCCACCGCCTCGGTGCTTCCCGAAGGCCTGGCTGGCGCGCTCGTCACGACAACGGCAAGGGGCCCCGATCGACTCGGGGCCCCTCGGCATGAACGGCGGAAATGGGACTACTTCAACTCGGCCGTGGCGCCGGCTTCCTTCAGCTTCGCCACGATGGCCTTGGCCTCGTCCTTGTTCACGTTCTCCTTCACGGGCTTCGGAGCGGACTCGACCAGTTCCTTCGCCTCGCGCAGGCCCAGGCTGGTGACCTCGCGGACCGCCTTGATCACGTTGATCTTGTTGGCGCCCGCCTCCTTCAGCACCACCGTGAACTCCGTCTGCTCCTCCACGGGAGCGGCGGCGCCACCGCCACCGCCGGCAGCGGGAGCGGCGGCCACCGCCACCGGCGCGGCCGCGCTCACGCCAAACTCTTGCTCCAAGGCCTTCACGAGTTCGGAAAGCTCGAGCACCGTCATGCCCTTGATCGCCGTCAGCATCTCATCCTTGGTCATCGCCATTGCGGTCTACTCCTTCCAGGTGCGTGTGTTTTCGACATTTCATGCGGACCGTGCGGACAAAGGAACTAGCCGGCCTGCTGCAACTGCTCGGCCCGCCGCTGCAGCACGATCGCCAACCCGCCGATGGTGGCGTTCAGCACGCTCACCAGGCGGGAGTGCGGCGCCTTCATCTGGCCGAACAAACGCGACAACAGCACGTCCCTCGGCGGTAACGCGGCAATGGCCGTCAGCTGCTCGGGGCTCACGAAGCGCCCGTCCATCACCGCCCCGCGGACCTTGATGTTCGACCGCGTCTGCTTGACGTAGTCGTCCATGAACTTGGCGGCGATCGTGGGATCGTCGTAGCCGAAAATCAACCCGCTGTTCGTGACAAGTATCTTCGAGAAGTCCGCCACGCCCACCCGCTCGGCGGCAATCGCCGCTAGGCGGTTCTTCACCACGCGGTATTCCAGCTTCTGCTCGCGCAACCGACGCCGAATCTCGGTCATCTCGGTCCCCAGCAGGCCGCTGAAGTCCGTGCTGATCGCGATCTTCATGCGCTTCATGCGGTCGGCGAGCATCTCGATCTGTTCAGCCTTCTCCGGTGTGGGCAACCCGCACCTCCTTTCGCTTCAAGAATGGTCGAACACCCAGCCAACAACAAAAGTCCCGTCCGAAGACGAGACATGAACAAGCACACGTCAAATCGCGTGAGCGTCGCTCGATGTACCTCGGCGGGCCGAAGGCTCTCGCTCAACGGAGAGACTTCACTTAGTCCTGCTCGGCAGGAACCTGCTATCTTCGGTGCAAAGGGGCCTATGCGGTTGTGGGGCCACGCATCAGTTTGCGACACGCGGCCGTGCTCGTCAATGGCGCTACTCCGACCGCAATGCCATGGTGCCCGGAACGTCCATCGGCACGCCGGGGCCCATGCTCGACGTGAGCGTGGCGCTCTTCACGAACTGCGCCTTGATCGCGGCGGGCTTGAGCCTGTTGACGGTATCGACGACGGCCGTCAGGTTGTCCACGAGCTGCTGCTCGCTGAACGACGCCTTGCCGATGGCCGCGTGAATGATCGCCGTCTTGTCCATCCGCAGCTCGACGCGGCCCTTCTTGCCCTCGCGCACGGCATTGCCGACGTCTTGCGGCTGCACCACCGTGCCCGTGCGTGGGTTCGGCATCAGGCCCTTGCGACCGAGAATGCGGCCGAGCTTGCCGATCTTGCCCATCAGGTCCGGCGTGGCGATGGCGACGTCGAAGTCGGTGAAGCCGCCCTCGACGCGCTCGATCAGATCGTCGGCGCCGATCACGTCGGCACCGGCCTCCTGCGCCGCGCGCGCCGCCTCGCCCTGGGCGAACACGGCGATGCGGACCGGCTTGCCGAGGCCGTAAGGCAGCACCGCGACGCCGCGCAGGTTCTGATCGGCGTGGCGGGGGTCGGCCGTAGTCCGCAGGTGGAGTTCGACGGTCTCGTCGAACTCGCTCGTCGCGGCCTTCTTCACGATGCTCACCGCATCGGCGGGCTGGTAACGCTGCTCGCGGTCGACCAGCGCGGACGCCGTGTCGAACCGCTTACCGTGCTTGCTTGCCATGGCGACTAGCCCTCCACGACTTCCACGCCCATGCTGCGGGCCGTGCCTTCGATGATGCGGACGGCGGCGTCAATGCTTGCCGCGTTCAAGTCTTTTTGCTTCGTCGTCGCGATCGTCCGGATCGCGGACCGCTTGATGCTGCCGGCCTTGTCGTGCAGGGGCTTCGCGCTGCCCTTCTCCAGGCTGGCCGCCTTGCGGATCATGTCGGCGGCGGGAGGGGTCTTCGTGACGAACGTGAACGAGTTGTCCTGGTACACCGTGATCTCGGCCGGGATGATCGACCCCGCCAACGAGGCGGTGCGGGAGTTGTACTCCTTCACGAAGGCCATGATGTTGATGCCGTGCTGACCCAATGCGGGGCCGACTGGCGGCGCGGGAGTCGCCGACCCGGCTGGCAACTGGAGCTTCACGACGGCACGGACCTGCTTCGCCACGATTGTTCCCTTCTACTTCACAGCCGGACGGGGCCGGGAAGCCTAAACCTTTTCCACTTGCAAGAAGTCCAATTCGACTGGCGTCTCGCGTCCGAAAAACGACACCAGCACCCGCACCTTGCCCTTGTCCTGGTCGACCGCGTCGACGGCGCCCATGAAGTCCGCGAACGGACCGCTGGTGATGCGCACCATCTGCCCCACGGTCAGCCCCACGCGAACGCGCGGCGTGGGCGCCTCCATCCGGTTGAGTATCTGGCGCACCTCGCGCGGCTCCAGCGGCACCGGCTTGGGCCTGCGCTCGCGCTCGTCCTCCGCCGACACGAAACCGGTGACGCCGGGCGTGTTCCGCACGACGTACCAGCTCTGATCGTCCATCTCCATGCGAACGAGGAGGTAACCCGGGAACACCTTGCGCTGGACGGTTTTGCGCTTCCCGTCCTTGATCTCGATCTCCTCCTCGGTCGGCACCACCACCTGGTAGATCTTGTCCTTCACGTCCAACGACGCGATACGCATCTCCAGGTTCTTCTTTACCCGGTCTTCCTGGCCGGCATACGTGTGAATGATGTACCACCGGCCCCGTTCCTCGGTGGCCGTCTGTTCCAGCATTACGCCCTCTTTCATTGGCGCAGCAATACGCGCTCGACGAGCTGGGTGAACCCAAGGTCCCAGAGCGCGAGGAACACGCCGACGACACCGGCCACCGCCAGCACCAGCACCGTCAGGCGCGTCGCGTCCTGCCGGCTGGGCCAGGTGACCTTCCCCAGCTCGCTGACGATTTCACCGACGAACTGGAACCGCCGCCGCGGGGGGCCACCGCCACCCTCGTCCATGACGGACCGCAAGGGGTTCCTGCCCTGTGCGGACGCCATGAATCAGCGGACCTCCCGGTGCAGCTTGTGCGACCGACACCGCGGGCAGAACTTGTTCAACTCTAACCGGCCACTGTCGTTCCGCCGGTTTTTTTCCGTGTGGTACGTGCGCTCTCGGCAGTCGGTGCACTGCAGATTGATGAGCACGCGCGCCTCACCGCGCTTCTTGGCCACGGCTGCTCCTTACTTGTAAACCTTGGTGACCACGCCGGAGGCCACCGTGCGGCCGCCCTCGCGAATGGCGAAGCGGAGGCCTTCCTCGATGGCGATCGGCGCGATCAGCTTGATGTGCATCGTGATGTTGTCGCCCGGCATCACCATTTCGACGCCCTGCGGCAATGCGATCTCGCCCGTCACGTCACACGTGCGGATATAGAACTGCGGCTTGTAGCCCTGGAAGAACGGCGTGTGACGGCCGCCCTCCTCCTTGCTCAGCACGTACACCTCGGCGTCCGCCTCGGTGCGCGGCTGAATGGAACCGGGCTTCGCCAGCACCTGCCCGCGCTCGATCTGGTCGCGCTCGACGCCGCGGAGCAGCGCGCCAACCGCGTCGCCCGGCTGGCCCTCGTCCAGCAGCTTGTGGAACATCTCGATGCCCGTCACCACGGTCTTGCGGGCGATGGCCTCGAAGCCGACGATTTCGATTTCGTCGCCCACCTTCACCACGCCGCGCTCGATGCGGCCGGTGACCACCGTGCCGCGGCCCTTGATGCTGAACACGTCTTCCACCGGCATCAGGAAGGGCAGGTCGCGCGGGCGCTCCGGCAGCGGAATGTAGGTGTCCAACTGCTCGGTCAGCTTCATAATGCCCTGGTGCTCGGGGGCCTTCAGGTCTTGCGAGTTGGACTCCAGCACCTGCAGGGCGCTCAGGCGGATGATCGGGGTCTCGTTGCCCGGGAAGCCGTACTTGGTCAGCAGCTCGCGGACCTCCAACTCCACCAGGTCCAGCAGCTCGGGGTCATCCATCATGTCGACCTTATTCAGGGCGACGATGATCTTCGGCACGTTCACTTGGCGCGCGAGCAGGATGTGCTCGCGGGTCTGCGGCATGGGGCCGTCCGGAGCGCTCACGACCAAGATGGCGCCGTCCATCTGCGCGGCGCCGGTGATCATGTTCTTGATGTAGTCGGCGTGACCAGGGCAGTCCACGTGGGCGTAGTGGCGGTTCTCCGTCTCGTACTCGACGTGCGAGATGTTGATCGTCACGCCACGGGCTCGCTCTTCGGGCGCGCTGTCAATCTGATCGTAGGCGCGGAACTTCGCCTTGCCCTGCAACGCCAGCACCTTCGTGATGGCGGCGGTCAGCGACGTCTTGCCGTGGTCGACGTGGCCGATGGTGCCCACGTTCAGGTGTGGCTTCGTGCGCTCGAACTTCTGCTTCGCCATGGTCGCTTCGTCCTCCGGGTGACTTGACCCTGATTTACTTCCTATCGGCTACCGTTCAACCAGACAATGCCATCCGCCAGAAACTGGAGCCCACAATCGGACTTGAACCGATGACCTCGTTCTTACCAAGAACGTGCTCTACCGACTGAGCTATGTGGGCTCGCTCGAGCGGTGGTTGATGGCTATCGCCTGAGCACTGCTGTATCGACGTGGTGGAGGGAGAGGGATTCGAACCCCCGAAGCCCGTCAGGGCGTCAGATTTACAGTCTGATGGCTTTAGCCGCTCACCCATCCCTCCACGAGATGCTGAAGAAGTCTAGCACAGTCATGCCCGGTAACATGCAACGAGGCCCGTCCCGCTCGCGGCATGAAGCCCGAGGAGGGATTCGAACCCACAACCTGCCGATTACAAATCGGCTGCGCTGCCGTTGCGCCACTCGGGCGGCAAGGCCCTAGATTTCCCCAACGCTAAAAGGGACGGCCTCATGGCCGTTCCTTTGTCCCAATATTATATGAACCGCCCATGAGCAACGTCAATGATATTCGTCGTTTCGACAGTCTCCTTCCCGTCGGAGCCGAGCACCGGCGTTGCGGCGTGGCCGGCCGCGCGCCTACACTGGGTCCAAGCCCGCCCGCCAGGTGTATTGCAAATGCGGCCCGGTCTGCTCCTCGCCATGGTCTTCGTCGCCGTCATGGCCGCCTATTTCCTCGTCGCCCCGCTCATCGGCACCCCCGGCGCCTACCTCGTGCAAGTCGCGGTGGCCGTCGCCGTCCTCCTGCTCGCCTTCTGGTCGCGGCGCCGATCGGCGACCCGCGGCCGCCACGGCAACGACCATCCCCGCGCTCCATGAGGCTCGCCACGGCGCCCGCGCACCGGCCGGTCCGGCCACGACGCCGGGACTCGCGACCGCTCCCATACTCTCGCCGCGTTGACACCGGGGCTCGGCATGTCCACACTGGCACCGGACTGGAGAGGTCCACCGGCCTCGGCGCCTGACAAGGGTCCCGAGGCCGGTGTTCGCCGGCGTGTCCGGACCGCCGACCACCACTGGATCGCGTCCATGGGCGTTTCGGGGTCGCGAGGCCATTGCTATACTTGGCGAGTTATGACGGAATACGAACCGGTCATCGGCCTCGAGGTCCACGCGCAAATTCGCACCCGCAGCAAGATGTTCTGCGGGTGCCCCGCCGACTACCACGACGCGCCGCCCAACTCGCACGTTTGCCCGGTGTGCCTCGCGCTGCCGGGCTCGCTCCCCGTCATCAACCGTGAGGCGGTGCGGGCCGTGATCATGACGGGGCTCGCCTTGCGCGCCACGATTGCCGAGCACACGAAGTTCGACCGCAAGAACTATACCTACCCCGACCTCATGAAGGGCTACCAGATCTCGCAGTACGACCTGCCCATCTGCACGGGCGGGTATCTTGAGTTCGACCTCGACGGTCAGACGAAGCGCGTCGGCATCACGCGCGTCCACTTGGAGGAGGACGTCGCCAAGCTGTTCCACCGCATCGACCCGGCGACGGGCGAACCCTACAGCCTGGTCGACGTCAACCGCTCCGGCGTGCCCCTCATGGAAATGGTCGGCGAGCCGGATATTCGCTCGGCCGAGGAGGCGCGCCAGTACCTGATGAAGTACCGCGCCATCCTCCAGTTCCTCGGCGTGTCCGAGGGCAACATGGAGGAGGGCAACTTCCGCTGCGACGCGAACGTGAGCATCCGCCCCAAGGGCAGCAGGGAATACGGCACCAAGGTGGAGGTCAAGAACATGAACTCGTTCCGCGCCGTCTACCGCGCCCTCCAGTTCGAGTTGGAGCGCCAGGCCCGGCTGCTCGACGGGGGCAAGCGGGTCGCGCAGGAAACCCGTGGGTGGGTGGAGGAGCGTGGCGAAACTGTCTCGATGCGCTCGAAGGAACACGCGCACGACTACCGCTATTTCCCGGAGCCGGACCTGCCCCCGCTCCACATTAGCCGGGCGTGGGTGAGCGAGATCGCCGAGCGGACGCCGGAGCTGCCTGACGAGAAACGCGCCCGCTACGTCACGCATTATGGCCTGTCGGCCTATGACGCCGCGATGCTGACGCTCGCGCCCGCCACGGCGCGCTTCTTCGAGGGTGTGCTGGAGGCCGGCGGCGACGGCAGGGCGGCGGCCATCGCCAAGCCCGCCGCGAACTGGATCATCACCGAGTTCGGGCGCCTCCTGAACGACACGCGCACGCAGATCGAGGAAAGCAACGTGAAGCCCGCGCACCTCGCGGAGTTGATCGGCCTGATCGAGCAGAACGTCATTGGCACCGCGCAAGCGAAGACCGCGTTCGAGGAGATGTTCCGGAGCGGCAAGACCGCGAAGGCCGTCGTCGATGAGCTTGGCCTTCGCCAGATCACCGATAGCGGCGCGCTCGCCGACTCCGTGCGGCAAGCGATCGCCCAATATCCCCAAGCCGTCGATGACTTCCGCAAGGGCAAGGATGCCGCGTCGAAGTTCCTCGTGGGCCAGGTCATGAAACTGACGAAGGGCAAGGCGAACCCCACCGTGGTCGCGCAGGTCGTCAAGGAACAGCTCGAAGCGCTGCGGTAGACGACCACGTCCACCGGCGCCCAACCGAAAGAGGAATGTAGTGGGAACCTATCTCGATATCGCGGTCATTCTCGTCGTCGCATTGCTCGTGGTCAGCATCCTATTGCAGGTGCGCGGCGTGGGCGGAGGCCTCTTCGGCGCCGCCACCACCACCTACCGCACGCGACGGGGCGTCGAGAAGACGCTCTTCCAGCTCACCATCGCCCTCACGGCCGTCTTCGTGGTGCTCGCCATCCTCAACATCACGCTCGTGTAGCAGCCGTGGCCGGCCGGATCGTCACGCTCACCACCGACTTTGGCACATCGGACCCGTTCGTGGGCACGATGAAGGGCATCATCCTCGGCATCCATCCAGGCGCCAGCATTGTCGACCTCACCCACGACATCCCGCCGCAGGACATCCGCGCCGGCGCGTTCATCTTCGACACCGCCCACCATTACTTCCCCGAGGGCACGGTCCACGTCATCGTGGTCGATCCCACGGTGGGCACCAACCGCCGCCCCATCCTCGTCCAAGGCCCGACCGCCAGCTTCGTCTGCCCCGACAACGGCCTCCTTTCGCACGTCTACCGCCGCGCTGGCGGGCCGGTGGCCGAAGGCGAGCCGTTCGCCACGTCACTCGTTGGCCTGCCGAGGGGCTGGCGCGCCTACCACCTCACGAACCACCAATACTGGCACATGCCCCTGAGCGACACGTTCCACGGCCGCGACATCTTCGCGCCGGTGGCGGCCTACCTCGCCAGGGGCGAGGACCCCGGCGCGATGGGCGCGATGATCGACGAGGTAACCGTGTTTGCCGCCCCTGAGCCCATCGAGGTCGACGGCAAGCTCGTGGGCACGGTGATGGCGGTCGACCGCTTCGGCAACCTCGTCACCAACATCCCCGCCAACGCGCTCGTGCGCCCCAACCAAGACATCAACATCCAGGTCGCCGGCATGCGGATCGACGGCCTTGCGCGCTCATACGCGGGCTCGCCCACCGCCCTACTCGCCCTCATCGGCAGCCACGGCTACCTCGAGATCGCCGCCGCCAACCGCAACGCCTCTCAAATCCTCGGCGTCGGCACGGGTGCCAAGGTCGCCGTCGGCCGCGGCGTGCAGCTGGCCTAGCCCTGCAACCCCAGCTTGCCCGGATTCAGTATGCCGCCCGCGTCCAGCGCGCGCTTCAGCCGCCGCCCGCCGGTTATCCCAATGGCGCCGCGTGATGGCCGGGCCAAGGTCCACGCCGCCCGCGGCCAGCACCTCGGCGCGCGCTCGGCGCCGCTGCGCCGCCACCTCCTCACGATAGCCCTCGAACGCGAGATAGAGCAATCAGAGGAAGCCGCGCGCCATCGGCTCGGCTTCCTCGGTGAGCTCGATGAGCGAAGGCGTCAGACCGATGTCGAATAGACGCCGCGCCGCCGGATGACCGGCCTCGAACCCGCCGAACCCGAAGGTAAGGAACGCGCGCGTCTCCGGCTGTGGAAACAGCTCGACGGTCGCCTCGGTGATGATGCCCATCGACCCCTCGGCGCCCACGAACAATCCATTGAGTCGCGGACCGGCGCTTTGGCGCGGTAGCGGCCTCGTCCGCGCCACCGTGCCATCGGCGAGCACCACCTCCAGCGCCCGCACCTGATCGCCCATGCTGCCGTACTTGCTCGCGCGATACCCAACGCCGTCCGTGGAGATCGCGCCACCAACCGTGGCGACGGGCACGCTCCACGGGTCATGGCCGAGCATCAAACCGTTCGCCAGCGCCGCGGCCTCGAGGTCCGCCAGGTAGGCACCGGACTGCGCGCGCGCGAGGCGATCCGCGCGGCGAACGTCCAACACCGCGCTCATGCGCCGCATGTCGACGCTGACCCCGCCGCGAAGCGGCACGACGCCACCCATCACTCCCGTTCCGCCGCCGTAGGGAATCAAGGGCACGCGGTGCTCGTTCGCCAGCCGCGCGATGGCCGACACCTCCGCCGTGCTCGCCGGCCGCGCGACCGCGTCCACTCGCGCTTCCGCCAGCGGCGACGTGTGGGGGAACCGGCGCGGGCCGAACGCGTCGAACGATGCCCGCTCGCGCGACTCTTCGTCGGTCGCCACGTGCCGCGCGCCGGTCACCGCCGCGAGTTGATCGAGAAAACTGGAATCGAGCGCCACGATGGCCCCGCCACGCATTGGAAGATCAGTCCAGCCTAGCCTGAAACGGGCGGGGCGGCTACCCGGCCGCAATGGTCGATGGAGACGTGCCGAGGGTTTAGCGAGTCACCGAGCCACCGATCGCCGCTAGGCCTTGGCGAGCTCCCATTCCGTGCCGGCCGGCGTGTCCTTGATCGCCACGCCCATGTCCGTGAGCTGCTTGCGGACGGCGTCGGCCTCCGCGAACTTCCGCGCGGCGCGCAGCGACTTGCGCTCCTCCAGCAGACGCTCGATCCGCTCCACGATCTCCGGGGGAATCGCGGCCGCCGGCTCGCGCAGCGTGAATCCCAATGCCTGGGTGGCGAGGGCCGTCAACGTCGCCTGCGCCGCCGCGACGTCCAGGCCGGCGTCGGCCGCGCGGTTGATGTCGCGCGCCAGGTCGAACAGCACCGCCAGCGCCTGCGGCGAGTTGAAATCGTCGTCCATGGCCGCGACGAACCGCTCGCGGTATGCCGACGCGTCGAGCGCCGCGCCCGCGCCGCCCTTCGCCTGCGCCGCCTGCCGCAGCCGCGCCGCCGCCCGCTCGGCGCCGGCCAGCACCTCCTCGGAATAGGCTCCCGGGCTGCGGTAGTGCGAGTTGAGGATGCTCATGCGGATGGCGTCCGGCGAGAACTTCGGCAGCGCCTCGCGGATGGTGACCAGGTTGCCGAGCGACTTGCTCATCTTTTCCTGGTCCACGTGCAGCAGCCCGTTATGCAGCCAGAACCGCGCGAACGGCTTCTTGCCCGTGAATGCCTCGCTCTGGGCGATCTCGTTCTCGTGGTGCGGGAACACGAGGTCCTGCCCGCCACCGTGGATGTCGATGGTGTCGCCGAGGTAGCGGCGCGCCATCGCCGAGCATTCGATGTGCCAACCCGGCCGGCCCTTCCCCCAGGGGCTGTCCCACGCGGGTTCGCCGGGCTTCGCCGCCTTCCACAGCGCGAAGTCCATCGGGTGTTCTTTTTGCTCGCCCGGCTCGATGCGCGCGCCGGCCCGCATCGTGTCGAGCGAACGGTGGCTCAGCTTGCCGTACTCAGGGTCCTTCGTCACGCGGAAGTAGACATCGCCGCGCGATTCGTAGGCGAATCCCTTGGCGATGAGCCCCTGGATGATCTCGACCATCGCCGGTATCTCATGGCTCGCGCGCGGGTACTCGTGCGCGCGCACCACGTTCAGCCGGCGCATGTCGTCGAGGAAATCCGCGATGTGACGCTCCGCCAGCGCCTCCACCGTGGTGCCCTCCTGGTTCGCGCGGGCGATCAGCTTGTCGTCGACGTCGGTGAAGTTTTGCACGTGCCGCACGCGCAGGCCGCGAAACTCCAGGTAGCGGCGCACCATGTCGAAAATGATCGCGCTCATCGCGTGGCCGACGTGCACCGAGGCGTAGGGCGTAATGCCGCACACGTACATCCGCACCTCGTCGCCGGCGGGTTCGAGCTCCCGCTTCTCACCGGTGAGCGTATCGGAAATCTTCAATGCGATGGCCCTGTTAGCGATGCAATGGCGATGGCGGAGATGCCCTGCCCCGTCCCGGTGAAGCCCATGCCATCCTCCGTCGTCGCCTTGATGCTCACGTCGACCAGCGGAATGCCGAGGGCCTCGGCCAACGCCTCGCGCATGGCGGCGATGTGGCCCGCGAGCCGTGGCCGCTGGGCGACGATTGTAGCATCCACGTTGCCGACCTGAAAACCGCGCGAGCGGACCATTGCCACCGTGCGCCGCAGCAGCGCCAGGCTGGGCACCCCTTTTGGCACGTCTGGGTCGCCCTCCTTGAAGTGAGCGCCAATGTCGCCCATGGCCGCCGCACCCAGCACCGCGTCGATGATGGCGTGGGTCGCCGCGTCTCCGTCGCTGTGGCCGTCCAAGCCGCGCTCGAACGGCACGCGCACGCCCGCCAGCACCAGCGGCCGGCCTTCCACCAGCGGGTGTGCGTCGTAGCCGATGCCGAAGCGGACGCGCGTCACCGATCGATCACTCCTCGGACATACTCCTCGGCAAGCCCGATTGTCCGCCGATGGGCGCGAGGGTGGCCACCCGAAGTGCCTTGGCCCGACATGGGCACCGTCGCCGTCGTATCGGTCAACCGCCGCTGCATGACTGCCATGGCGCCGCGCTTCACGAAATTCATGCTCCCGGAAGCGTGGCAGCCGCCTGGCCGGACGACACGCGGCCCCGACGGCGTCGGCCCGGCGGTGGGCTTAGTGCTGTTGCCCCATCAGCGCCTCCGCCATCGCCAAGTCCTCCGGCGTCGTCACTTTGATGTTAGTGTTATCGCCGGCGAACACGCGCACCCGGCCACCGAGGCGCTCCACCATCGCCGCGTCGTCGGTCACATCCTCGACGATCTCGCGGTGCGCCCGCTCCAGCAAGTCGCGGCGGAACACCTGCGGCGTCTGCACGGCGCCCATGCCGGCGCGGTCCGGTGTCGCGACCACGAAGCCTTGCGCGTCCACCACTTTCACCGTCTCCTTCAGCGGCACGGTCGGAATGGCCGCGCCCGTTTCCATCGCCGCCGCCAGGCCCTCGCGTATCGCCCGGCCGGAAACCAATGGCCGCGCGCCATCGTGCACCAGCACGTAATCGCAAGGCGGCAGGGCCGCGAGCCCCCGCGCCACCGAATCCTGGCGCCGGGCTCCGCCCAGCACCACCTTGGTCACCTTCCGCCACTTCCGCGCCCGCGCGACCTCGATCATCCGCTCGAAGTTAGCCGGCGACACCACCACCACGATCGCCGCCACTTCCGGCGCCCGCTCGAACGCCGCCACCGCGCGCGCGATGACCGGCTCGCCGCCCACCGGTGCGAACACCTTGTCGATGCCGTTCATCCGCCGGCTCTCGCCCGCCGCGACGATGACGGCGCCCGCCGTGCCAAGCGTACCCTCCTGGTTCGCCATGGCTCGGCAGGATACCACGCGGCGCCCCATCGTCGGTCGGGCGAACTGGACAGCGCGCGGCGTTTTTGCCAGAGTACCCGTGAGGAGGCTCCATCATGCTGCTGCGCCAGTATTACCTCGGCTGCCTGTCGCATGCGTCCTACCTGATCGGCGACGAACAGACCAAGACGGCGGTGGTCGTCGACCCGCAACGCGATGTCGATCAATACCTCGCGGACGCCGAGCAACTGGGGCTCCGCATCCGGCACGTTTTCCTCACCCACTTCCACGCCGACTTCGTGGCGGGCCACCTGGAGTTGCGCGACCGCGCGGGCGCGGCCATCCACCTCGGCGCCAGGGCGACCGCCGAATACATCTTCGTGCCCATGCGCGACGGCGAAACGCTGGAGTTCGGCGGCGTGCGCCTCCAGACCCTGGAGACGCCGGGCCACACCCCGGAAGCCATCTCCCTGCTCGTCTTCGATTTAACCAAGGACGTCACGAAGCCGCACGCGGTGCTGACGGGCGACACCCTGTTCATCAGTGACGTCGGCCGTCCCGACCTCATGGCCTCGGCGGGCATGACCGCCGAGGAGCTGGCCGCCATGCTCTACGACTCCCTGCACGGCAAGCTGCTGCCGCTGCCGGACGACACGTTGGTCTACCCCGCCCACGGCGCCGGCTCGCTGTGCGGCAAGAACCTCAGCACCGACACCGTTTCCACCATCGGCGCGCAGCGCGTGTTCAACTACGCGCTCCAGCCCATGTCGAAGGGGGAATTCATCCGGCTCGTGACGGCCGACCAAGTGCCGGCCCCGGCCTAGTTCGCCCATGACGCCATGCTGAACCGCCGCGATCGCGAAACGCTGGACGAAGCGATCGGCCAGTCGCTCACCCCGCTCACCCTGGACGACGTGCTGCGGATGCAGCGGGACGGGGCGCAGGTGCTCGACGTGCGCGAGCCCGCCGAATACGCCGGGGGCCACCTGCGGGGCTCGCTCAACGTGGGGCTCAGCGGCTCGTTCGCGACCTGGGCCGGCGTCGTCCTCGACGCACGCAAGCCCATCGTGCTGATCGGCGACCTCGGCCGGGAGCAGGAAGCGGCCATCCGGCTGGGAAGGGTCGGCTTGGACGATGTCGTCGGCTACCTGTGCGACGGCGCGGGCGCGCTCGCGGCCCGCCCCGATCTCGTCGAGCGGACCGAGCGCATCAACGCGCTGACGCTGGCGCCCCGACTCGAATGGCCGGCTGCGCCGTTGCTGCTCGACGTGCGCGGCCCCGGCGAGTTCGCGCAGGGGCACCTGCCGGGAGCGGTGAACGTGCCGCTGACAGACCTGCCACGGCGCCTGGGTGAGTTGCCGTCCGGGCGCGACATCACCGTCTACTGCGCCGGCGGCTATCGCTCGTCGGTCGCGGCCAGCCTCTTGCTGCGCGCGGGACACGAGCGGCTGACGGAGCTGGTCGGCGGCATCAGCGCATGGCAGGCGTCGCGGCTGCAAACAGCCGTCGCCTAGCCCACCGCGTCACGCAGCGCCTGGTGTTGCGCCGCCGTCAGCCTCCAGCCCGAGGCGCCGGCGTTCTCGTCGACGCGCTCCACCCGGTTCGTCGCCGGTATCGTGATGGCGTGCGGATGGTACACCGCCCAGTTCAGCAGCACCTGCGCCACCGTCTTGCCCGTCTCCCGCGCAACGCGGTCCACCGCCTCCTTCGCCCCGGGGCGCCGCCGCACGATGTCGTCGAAGCGCCCTTGCTCCAGTGGGCTGTACCCGATGATCGTCACGCCGGCCTGCTCGCAGTACGGCAGCAGCTCCGCTTCGATCTCGCGGTCCAGCAGGCTGTATTTGACCTGGTTCGAGACGATGCGGTGCCGGCCGCCAAGCGCCCGTTGAGCGTCCTCGAGCTCGGCGACGGAGAAATTGCTGACGCCGATGAAGCGCGCCTTGCCCGCGTTCGCCAACTCCTCCATCGCGCGCATCGTCTCGCCGATGGGCACGCTGGAGTTCGGCCAGTGCACCTGGTAGAGGTCGATCGTATCGATGCCCAGCCGCGTCAACGAGCCGTCCGCCGCCTTGAGCACGTCGCGGTAGCGCAGGTTCGACGGCGAGACCTTCGTTGCGATGAAGCACCGGTCGCGCCTGCCCTCGATCGTCTTGCCCACGTACCCTTCCGTGGCGTACATCTCGGCAGTGTCGATGAGCACGGCGCCGACGTCGATCGCCCGATGAATCACCGCCGGGTCGCCCCGATACTTCCATGTGCCGAGGCCCACCTCGGGCACCTGCACTCCGGTCCGGCCAAGCTGCTTCCGCTCCATGTCCACCCTCCCGTTAGGCGTCGGCCTGCTCGGCCAGGAAGTCCAGCAATGCACGGTTGAACCGGTCGGCCGCCTCGATGTATGACCAGTGGCCCGCGTCCAGCAGGATGTGCGTCCGGAGCCGGGGGGAATCGGGCCGCGGCCTCCAGGGCCTCGCGCACCGGACAGATGCGATCCTCCTCGCCCCACACGATCAGCGTGGGCATCCGCAGTTCGCCCAGCCTCGGCGCCAGGTAGGCCGCCGACTCCGTCTGCTGGAAGCGCGCCAGCTACTCCGCCGACCGGTGCAGGCGCCTGGCCGTCGCGCCGACGACGCGCGCATCGTGCAGTGTCTTCAGATACAGCGTATCGGGGTCGCCCGACTCGCGGAACACCTGGCGCATGATCGCCCGTCCCGTCCGGCGGATTGGATTCACCACCGCCCCGCCGAGCAGGGGCACCCGCGACAGCCGCAGGAGCAGGGCGGTCTCGCGACCCAGCCCGGCGGGATCGACCAGCACGAGGCGCGACACGCGGTCCGGGTGTGCGAGCGCGAGGTGGAGCGCCAGAAAACCGCCCAGCGAATGCCCCACGACGGCAGGCCGCTCGAAGCCCACGGCGTCCATGAAGCCGACCACCAGCCGGCACAGCGCATCGAAGTCGCGCAGGCCGCCCGCGACCTTCGCGGCGCCGAGGCCCGGAATGTCCGGGGCCGCCACGTCGTAGGCGCCCTCGAGCGCGGCGATGGTGGACGCCCAGCTCCTCGCATCCACGCCGAGGCCGTGCAGCAGCAGAACGCCCGCTCCGCGGCCCGCGCGCAGGTAACCGATTCGATGGCCTGCCATCTCGGCGAAGGGCATCGGTGGCGTTTCCACGCTGGGGATGGCAGGCTGCTCCACGACGGTATGGTGCCACACAATCGCCGTCCGTGGGCGTCGCGTCGCGCCCATTCCATCGGCGCATTGGAAATCAAAAAGAGGCCCCGCTTGCAAGGCGGGGCCTCCCTGTCATGGTCGAGGCGCTACGCCGTGGCGTGGGCCAGCACCTTTTTGGCGAAGGTGAGCCCCGCTTCCGTCGCATCGATGACGACCGTGTCGCCGTCCCTGAACTCGCCGGCAAGCATGCGCTTCGCCAGCTCGTTCTCCACGTGGCGCTGCACCGCGCGCCGCAACGGCCGCGCGCCGTACACCGGGTCGAACCCCTCCTTCGCCAGCCAGTCCATCGCGGCCTCGGTGAGCTCGACCGCGATGGCGCGCTCCGCCAACCGCGCGCGGACGTCCTTCACCATCAGGTTCACAATCTGGCGCAGCTGCTCCTCCGTCAACGGCTGGAAGATGATGAACTCGTCCACCCGGTTCAGGAACTCGGGGCGAAAACTGCGCTTCAACGCCTCCATCACCGCCGCGCGTTGCCGTTCCTGCTCCGAGGCGCGCACCTCGCCCAGCTTGAAACCGAGTCCTTGCCGCTGGAACTCCGCCGTGCCCAGGTTGCTGGTCATGATGATGATGGTGTTCCGGAAGTCCACGGTGCGGCCATGCCCGTCCGTCAGCCGTCCATCCTCCAGCACTTGCAGCAGCACGTTGAACACGTCGGGGTGTGCCTTTTCGATCTCGTCGAACAGCACCACACGGTACGGCCGGCGGCGCACCGCCTCCGTCAGCTGGCCCGCCTCGTTGTAGCCGACGTAGCCGGGTGGCGCGCCGATCAGCCGCGACACCGTGTGCCGCTCGCCGTACTCCGACATGTCGATCCGCACCATGTTCTCTTCGTCGTCGAACAGCAGCGCCGCCAGCGACCGCGCCAGCTCCGTCTTGCCGACCCCGGTGGGGCCCAGGAACATGAACGACCCAATCGGCCGCTTCGGGTCCTGCAGCCCGGCCCGCGAACGGCGCACGGCGTCCGCCACGGCGTGAATCGCATCCTCCTGGCCGATCACCCGCTCGTGCAGGCGCTCCTCCAGGTGCAGCAGGCGCTCGCCCTCGCCCTCCAGCAGACGGTCGGCCGGGATGCCGGTCCAGCTGGCGATGAGCTGCGCGATGTCCCGCGCGCGCACCACCATGCCGTCGCGCTCGCCGCCAAGGAACGCCGCGCGCTCCCGATCGAACTCTTGCTGCAGCTTGATGCGCTCCGCCTTCGTCCGCGCGGCCACCTCATAGCTGCCGCGTTGCGCCGCCGCCTCCTCCTCGTCCTGCAGCCGCTTCAAGCGCGCCTCCTTCTCTTTCAGGTCCGGCGGCAGGCTCTCCATGTCCAGCCGCAGTTTCGCCGCCGCCTCGTCCATCAGGTCCACCGCCTTGTCGGGCAGCTGCCGGTCGGGAATGTAACGCGCGCTCAGACGTGCCGCCGCCATCAGCGCACCGTCGTCATACGCGATCTTGTGGTGCGCCTCGTAGCGCGGCTTCAAGCCGCGCAGAATCTCGATCGTCTCGTCGACCGACGGCTCCTCCAGCCACACCGGCTGGAAGCGGCGCTCTAGGGCGGCGTCCTTCTCGATGTGCTTGCGATACTCGTCGGGCGTGGTCGCGCCGATCACCTGCAGCTCGCCTCGGGCCAACGCCGGCTTCATGATGTTGGCCGCGTCGATGCCGCCCTCCGCCGCGCCCGCGCCGACCACCGTGTGCAGCTCGTCGATGAATAGGATGACCTCGCGGCGCGCCTGCTTCATCTCGTCGATGACCGACTTTAGGCGCTCCTCGAACTCTCCACGAAACTTGCTGCCCGCCACGATGCCGGCCATGTCCAACGCCAGCACGCGCTTGTTGCGGAGCGCCTCCGGCACGTCCTCGGCCACGATGCGCTGGGCAAGCCCCTCCGCGATCGCCGTCTTGCCCACGCCCGCCGCGCCGATGATCACCGGGTTGTTCTTCGTCCGCCGGGTCAGCGTCTGCATCACGCGGCGGATCTCCGCCGCCCGGCCGATCACGGGGTCCAACTTGCCGTTTCGCGCGGCCTCCGTCAGGTCGATGGTGTATTTCTCCAACGACTGGTAGCGGCTCTCGGCGCGCGGGTCGGTCACGCGGTGGCCGCCGCGCACCTGCGCCAATGCCTGATAGATGCGCTCCTTCGTGATGCCGTTGGTCGACAAGATGCGCGCCGTGTCGCCGCCGTCTTGCGAGGCCGCGGCGATGAGTAGGTGCTCCGTGCCGATGTATTCGTCGTGCAGCCGCTCGGCCTCCGCCTCCGCCGACTCCAGCAGCGCGATCACCCGCGGCGTCGGATGAATCAGGCTCGCGGGGTTCGCCAGCTTCGGCGTCGCCTGCAATGCCCGCTCGATGTCCGCGCGGATCGCGTCGGCCGATGCGTTCAGCTGGCGCAGCAGTTGCGCCGGCACGCCCTTCTGGTTGTCCAGCAGCGCCAGCATCAGGTGCTCCACGTCCCATTCCGCGTGGCGGTAGCGCCGCACGTGGTCTTGCGACAGCGCGAGCGCCTGTTGGGCCTGTTCCGTGAAATCGCCTTGCTTGAAAACCATCTGCCCCCTACCCCCTTTTTTGCTTCGGGTTTTCCCGGGCCGGCGCCTCGCTCTCGCTGGCGAGCCGCCGACGCAACATCTCCACCTCTCGCTCGAGCGCCTCCGTGCGAAGCGACATGCGGATGATCATCTCGACCCCGGCGAGGTTGACGCCCAGGTCCTCGATCAAGGACTTGATCCACTGGGCCCGGCGCACGTCGTTCGGCGAATACATGCGAATGTTGCCCCGCGAACGCGCCGGATCCATCAGCCCGATGCGCTCGTAATAGCGCAGCGTTTGCGCGTGCACGCCCACCAACCGCGCGGCGACGCTGATCACGTAGCAGGGCTCCTCGTCCCCAGCGTCTTGCACGCCCAGCGATGGGTGCATTGCTCGTCGAACCGCCATGACTTTTCCGCCTCTCCTTCTCCGTTAGCCTCCGCGCCGGTGGCGCATCTGCTCGAAAAAGGCTTGCTCATCCCGCGTCAGGTCGGTGGGCAGCACCACCTTCACCGTCGCGAGCAAATCGCCGCTTGGCGCCTGATCCGATACTTTCAAGCGCGGCATGCCCTGGCCTTTCAGGCGAAACGTCCGCCCGTTCTGGGTCTCGGGCGGCAGCTTCAACGCAAGGCGCGTGCCCTTCAGCGTGGGCACCTGCGCCTCGCCGCCAAGCATCGCTGTCGCCAGCGGCACCTCCACCTGCACTTCCAGGTCGTCGCCCAGGCGCTTGAGCACGGGGTGCGGCTCCACCGTGATCACCAGGTTCACGTCCACCGCGCCGCTCCCGCCGGCCGCCGGCGCCGCGATGTGGACCTTCGACCCGGTGTCGACCCCCGCCGGTATCCGCACCTCCAACCGGCGTCCCTCCACCCCGGCGAACGGATCGCCCGGAATCTCCACCACGCGCCGCGTGCCGGTGTAGGCCTCCTCCAGGCGCACCGTGACCGGCACGTTCTGGGGCTCCATGCGGAACACGTCTTGTGTCGTCGCGCGGCCACCCCGGCGCGACCCGAAAAGTCCACCGAACAGGTCGCCGATGCCCCCGACGCCGGCGTCGGCGAACGCGTCGTCTTGCGGGCCGCGACGGCCGCCACGGCGCGCGCCCTGCCCGAACCAGATGAACGGATCGCCGTTGGGCCCCCCCGGGCCGCCCGGCGCGCCGGCGCCCGCATGACGCCAATTCGCGCCGAACTGGTCATACTTGTCGCGGTGATCCGCGTTCGACAGCACCTGGTACGCCTCGTTGATCTCCTTGAACCGTGCCTCAGCGGTCTTGTCGCCCGGGTTCACGTCCGGGTGATACTGGCGCGCCAGCCGCCGGTACGCGGCGCGAATGTCCTTCTCGGTGGCGTTGCGCGGCACGCCGAGCGTCTCGTAGTAGTCACGTGGCATCGGCTATTATCGTCTCCATGCTCTTACCTAAAGTGAATGCTGGAATCAATGCGGCATGAGTTAATATAAGAGCCTTGAGTGCCTTGCTGTCAAGGAATGGCCGCGCGAGGCGCCGGGGACGAGAGGGAAGCCACGGCTTCGTTGACCGCCCCACGGTGCGCTGCTAGCATTCCCACCACATGGGGAAGAGTAGGCTGGGCCTTCCGGCCTTTCGTTTCGAAGGAGGATGAGGGTGGCCAACATCACCTCGCTGCGCTGCCGCGAGTGCTCTCGCGAGTACCCAGTGCAGGCGATCAACGTCTGCGAATACTGCTTCGGCCCGCTGGAGGTCGTCTACGACTACGAGGCCATCCGCAAGGTTGCCTCGCGCCAGCGCATCGAACGCGGCCCGTTCAGCATGTGGCGCTACGCTGACTTCCTTCCCGCCGACTACAACCCCCGCATCGACATCAACGCGGGCTTCACGCCGCTCGTGCGCTGCTACAACCTCGCCAAGCAGCTCGGCCTCAAGGAGCTGTGGATCAAGAACGACAGCGTGAACCCGTCCTACTCCTTCAAGGACCGCGTCGTGGCCGTCGCATCGGCGAAGGCCCTCGAGCTCGGGTTCGACACGCTGGCCTGCGCCTCCACCGGCAACCTGGCTTGCGCCGTGGCCGCGCACGCCGCGCGCGCCGGCATCAAGTCGTTCGTCTTCATCCCGTCCGACCTCGAGGCGGGCAAGGTGCTCGGCGCGGCCATCTACGGCCCCACGGTCGTCGCCATCGACGGCAACTACGACGACGTCAACCGCCTGTGCTCCGAGCTCGCGGAAACGTACAAGTGGGCGTTCGTCAACATCAACGTGCGCCCGTTCTACGCCGACGGCAGCAAGACGCTAGGCTACGAGGTGGCCGAGCAGCTCGGCTGGCGCGCCCCCGTCCACGCCGTCGTGCCGGCAGCCTCGGGCGCCATGTTCACCAAGATACACCGGGGGCTCACCGAGTTCGCCGACATGGGCCTAATCGACGGCGTGCCGACGCAGATGCACCTGGCCCAAGCCCGGGGCTGCGCGCCCATCGCCACTGCCTTCGAGGAAGGCCGGTTCGTCGTCAAGCCCGTCAAGCCCAACAGCGTCGCGAAGTCGCTCGCCATCGGCAACCCCGCCGACGGTTACTATGCCCTGAAAACGATCGAGGCCTCGCGCGGCTCCGGCACCGTGGTCGACGAGGACGAGGTGGCCGCGGGCATGAAGCTGCTGGCCCAAACGGAGGGCATCTTCGCCGAGACGGCGGGGGGCGTCGCCATCTCGGCCCTCGTCCGGCTCGCGCGCTCGGGCCGCATCAAGCCCGACGAACCAACGGTGGTCTACATCACCGGCAATGGACTCAAGACCCCCGATCCCGTGGCGGGTGTGGTCAAGCCGCTCCGCATCAAGCCAACCGTCGCGTCGTTCGAGTCGGCCATGGCCGCGCGGGTTGCATGATGCCCAACCACGGAGGTGCCGTGATGCAGCGGGTGCGCTTCACTTTCATGGGCAATATGATCAAGCAGCCCGTCATCTTCCACTTGGGGCGAGACTTCAACATCGTCACCAACATCCGCCGGGCGGACGTGCAGGAAAACATTGGCTGGGTGATTCTTGAGTTGGAGGGCAACGAGGCCGAGATCGAGCGCGGCCTCAACTGGGTCCGCTCGCTGGGCGTGCGCGTCGACCCCGCCCTCGGCGATCTGATCGAGGGCTAACGCCCCTCCGGTCGCCATTCCCCGCGTCAGCATGTGCGCGATCGAGCACCGAAACCGAATCGAGGTAACAAACAGATGAGCGTCACCGTGCGGATTCCCGGCCCCCTGCGCCGCTTCACCAACGGCATGGAGAAGGTGCAGGCGCAAGAGGGCAACCTGGCGAAGCTAATCGCCGACTTGGACTCGCAATACCCCGGCATGAAGGAACGCCTGCTCGACGACCAGGGCGCGATGCGCTACTTCGTCAACGTCTACCTCAACGGCGAGGACGTGCGCTTCCTGCAGGGACTCGACACGGCTATCAAGACGGGCGATGAAGTGAGCATCGTGCCCGCCGTCGCCGGCGGCTAACGCGCCAGGGCCTGGCTGCCGGTCCAACGATTGGCCCCCTCTCCGTCGCGTGGAGAGGGTTTTTGTCGGCCCACGCACGCATGAAAGGTCCGCGACATGGCACGAGGCACCGACCGCTACGAGGGCCCCGACCCGCGCGAAGTGGATGAGCTGAACCGCACCGCCGACGACTACGTTCCGCTGCAGCAGCGGCGGTGGTGGCACTGGGTCATCGTCGCCATCGCCATCATCGTCATCGCCGCGCTTGTCTTCCCCACGCTGGCGTCCGTTGGGCTGCTGCCCTCGTGATGCCCACGCCGCGCCCTCGCCTCGAAACAGCGAGGGCCGCGGATTCCCGCGGCCCTCTTCCTCGTCTGGTTGTCGAGCGCCCGTCGTCCTAGTAGCGGCCCCGGCCGCCACCGCCGCCACGTCCACCGCCGTAGCCGCCGCCACCACCGCTCCGCTCTTCGCGCGGCCGCGCCTCGTTCACGGTCAACGGGCGGCCACCGACCTCCTTGCCGTTCAGCGCATTGATCGCCCGCTGCGCCTCCTCGGCCGACGGCATCTCCACGAAGCCGAAGCCCTTGGACCGGCCCGTCGCGCGGTCGATCATCACATTGGCGGACGTCACCTCGCCGTAAGGCGCGAAAATGTCCTGCAACCCGGCGTCATCGACGCTCCAAGCGAGATTCCCAACGAAAATCCTCATGATGCGGCGCTCCTTCTGCGCTCAGACTTTCCTCAGTAGTTCGGTGGAAACGCCGCAACGGCGCCGCAGTTTCCCTTGGCGCGAGACTGGAACGTTCGAGCCGAAGTCTGGGATGGCGGAATTATACCACAAGGGGCCGAACGCCTATCCACCGAAAGCATGGTCACATAGGACGAAATGGGCGACCGGCTCGCGCGAATCCGACGGAATGACGCTCGCCAGGCTACCCGGCCAGCTCGCCCAGCACTTGGCGCACCTGTTCCTGCGTCACGCCCCGGTGGATGCTGGAGCGGCCCACGGCATCGAGAAACACCCAGCTGACCTGCCCGCCGCTGCTCTTCTTGTCGCGGGTCACGGCGTCGAGAATGCGCTCCGCATCGACGTCGCGGTAGCCTGTTGGCAGGCCGAAGCGCTCCAGCAGCGCGCGCTGGCGCCGCGCCAACTCGGCCGGCGTCACGCCTGCCAGCTCGCCCAGGCGCGCCGCGCCCACCATGCCCACCGCCACCGCCTCGCCGTGCAGGTAGCGCCCATAGCCGGCGGCCGTCTCCAAGCCGTGCCCAATGGTGTGCCCATAGTTCAGCAGCGACCGCAGGCCCGACGTCTCGCGCTCGTCCTGCGTCACGATGCGCGCCTTCACTGCCGCGTTGCGGGCCACGACCTCCGCGGTCAGCTCGGGCTCCAGCGCCAGCAGCGCATCCGCCTGCTGCTCGTACACGTCGACCAGGCCGGCGTCCAGCGCGAACCCATGCTTGATCGCCTCCGCCCACCCTTCCAGCACCACGCGTCTTGGCAGCGTCCGCAGCGCCGACACGTCGGACACCACGAGCGTCGGATGGTGGAACGCGCCGACCAGGTTCTTGCCCGCCGGCAAATCGACCGCTGTTTTTCCCCCGATGCTGGAATCGACCATCGCCGTGAGCGTCGTCGGTACCTGCGCGTAGCGGACGCCGCGCACGTACGTCGCGGCCACGAAGCCGCCGAGGTCGCCGGCGACGCCGCCGCCGACGGTCACGATCAGGTCGCGGCGCTCGACGCGGCGCTCCGCCAGCCACTCGTACACGGCGGTCGCCGTCGCGAGCGACTTGCTCTCCTCGCCCGCGGGAAACACGAACAAGTGTGTCTCGATGCCAGCGGCGTGGAGCGAGCGTTGCGCGGAGCGGCCATAAGGGTGCAGCACGTTGCTGTCGACCAGAAGATAGGCCCGGCCGGCGAAGCCCGTTTGCAACAGGCGTGACGCCAACTGCGCCTCGATGATGTCGAATCCCACCACGATTGGATAGGCCCCGGCGTCTGTCGTCACCGTCGCCGCGACCTGGCTGTCGCCCCGCCACTGTGACGACATGCCAAAGCGCCGCCACGCCCGCGCGACCTCGTGCGCGACCTGCTCCACCGAAAGGCCGTCGGTCGGCACCGTCCACTCCGCCAGCGCATATGCCCACTGACGCTCGCGCTTGAGCGACTCGATCCGCCGCAGCGGGTCTTGCCCGTGCGTGGCGCGCAGCAGCGGGCGCACCATCGCCTCGGCGCCATCGGCCGGCGCGGGCGCCGTCAGCCGGGCGTAGATCGTTTCGGGCCGCGCTTCCAGGCAGACCACCAAGCCCGCGTCCAGCATCACCCGGCGAGTCGCCTCCTGCGCGATCGCGCCGCCGCCGGTCGACACGACGATGCCCTTGCGCGACGACGCCTCGCGCACTGCCTCCAGTTCCAGTGCGCGGAAGGCCTGCTCGCCGTCATCCGCGAAGATGCGGTCGATCTCCTTGCCCGCCCGCCGCGCGACGATCTCGTCGGTGTCGGCGAACTCCCATCCCAGCAGACGCGCGACACGCCGGCCGACGGCGGTTTTGCCGCTGCCCGAGAACCCCGTCAGGATGATGCAGGTGGCGCCGCTGCTCATGGCCGGCGGGCGCTACGCCTTCGCCTTGGCCGCGTGCGCGCGGGGGCCGACGCTCGCCATGTAACCCTTCCAGTTCCGGCGCGTCTCCTCGACGTGGTCGCCGCCGAACTTCTCCAGAAATGCCTCGGCCAGCGTGAATGCCACCATTGCCTCGCCGATCACGCCGCAGCTCGGCACGAACGTGATGTCGCTGCGCTCGTAGTGCGCCTTGTCCGGCTCGCCGGTCGTCAGGTCAACCGTTGGCAGCGGGTTGATGATCGTGGCGATCGGCTTGACCACCGCCCGCACGATCAACGGTTCGCCCGTCGTCATGCCGCCTTCAAGGCCGCCCGAGTTATTGCCGCAGCGCGGCCAGGGCTGCCTCCACGTGCCGTCCGGGTTCTGCTCCCACTCGCCGATGGGCTTGATCACGTCGTGCAGCTGCGATCCGCGCACTTCCGACGAGTCGAACCCGGCTCCGAACTCGACGCCCTTCACCGCGTTCATGCTCGCGACCGCCGCCGCGAGCCGCGTGCTCAGCTTGCGGTCCCACTGGATGTGCGTGCCCAGCCCGATCGGCAGGCCCGTGGCGACGATCTCGACCGTGCCACCGAGGCTATCGCCCGCCTCCCGCGCCGCGTCGATCGCCTTCATCATCGCGTCGCCCGCCACCGGGTCGGCGCACCGCACCGGCGACTCCTCCACCGCGGCCCAGTCGATGGGCTGCTTCGCGTGCGAGCGCACGCCCCCAAGGTTCACCACATGGCTATGAATCTCGATGCCGAACTCAGCGAGGAAGCGACGGCAAACGGCGCCGACGGCCACGCGGGCGGCGCTCTCGCGGGCGCTCGACCGCTCCAATATGTTGCGCGCGTCGTCCTGCAGGTACTTGGAGATGCCTGGCGTGTCGGCGTGGCCCGGCCGCAGGCGGTGGATCGGCGTCACCTCGCCCTCCACCGGGTTCTTGCTCATCGTGTGCGTCCACGGCTTGCCATCCGGCCCCTTGCCTGTGGTGTGGTCGCGGTTCTCGATCAGCATCGCAATCGGGCTGCCCATCGTCAGGCCGTGGCGCACGCCGGATTGGAGTACCGCGTAGTCGGTTTCGATCTTCATGCGTCCACCGCGCCCATAGCCCATTTGACGGCGGGCAAGGTCTTGGCGGATCTGCGCTTCGCTGATGGGAAGGCCGGCCGGGATGCCCTCGAGCATGGCAACCAGGCCAGGCCCGTGCGATTCGCCGGCCGTGATGAAACGGAGCATGCCAGTGTCCTCCCGAAGCGCCGCGCGATGGACGGCGCGATGGTCTGCGAGACGCAATCGATTCTACACCAGGATGCCGCTAGACCGGCGCGACGACTCCACGCGGCGTGCGGCCATCGTCGGCGAGCTCCGGCGCGGGCAACACCACGTAGCCCTCGCGAATGATGCCCGTTTCCGGGTCGCGCGTGGGGGGCAGGCCTTTCTTGCTCGCCAAGCCATTGCCGAAGCACCACGCCGTCCACGCGGCCATCAACGCGTCGAACTGGTCAGCGCTTGGCAACTCCGGCTCCGCCGGCAGGCGTATGTCCAGCTGACGGACCAGGTCGAGGCGCGCGCGCCGCCCTTCCAGCGTCCGCTTGGCGGGTAGACCCACCCCGCCGGCGACGCGCCAAGCCCCGCCAGGGAATGCCTCCAGCAAGTTGGCCACCGCGTCGTCGATGCCCTCCATCCCAATCAGCCGGAATCGCGGGCTCAGCGCCACGAGGTTCTGGAACAATCTCACGCTGCCCATGATCAGCCCGTTGTAGGGCTTGCCCGGCTCCGGAAGGCGGTACCCCGTGCGGCCGGGCGCCGCCACCAGCCGCTCGGACTCGCGCGAAACCGCGCCGTCCGCGCCGGCGAGCCCCTGCGGGCCATCGATCGCGAGGATGAACGACCGGCCAATGGCGGCCTCGGGAATGATACCCGTGCCGTCCTCTTGAAAATCCCAGGTCGTGAACGAGCATTCGAGCCCTTGCGACAGCATCGCCACATCGCACGGCCTTGGGCTCGCCGCGTAGGGGTCGCTCAGGTCCAGGCCGATGTACGCTCGGCCCAGCAGCGGGTCGTGCTCGCCGTGCCGCTGCCCGCGACCGCGCCGCCACCGCGCGACATAGCGCGCGGTCAACGCGGCCGCGATGAGGCTGGCACCCGCCGCGCGATACCAATGCCCTCGCTTCATGCCACCTCTTGCTGCGCATCGAGCCACGACTGCAAGAGCACCGCGGCGGCGGCGGCGTCCACGTCGCCCTTCGCGGGGCGCCACGACAGACCGCGCCCACGGCTACCCTCGGGCCGAGTGACCCGCATGCGGTGCTCGGCCTCGACGGTCGTGTAGCGCTCGTCCCACTCAACGACCGGCATGTCGGTGTGCGCGCGCAAGCCGTTGACGAAGGTGCCCACCGCCAGCGCCTGCGGGCCCATCTCGCCGCGCACTGTCAACGGCATGCCGACCACGATGACGTCCGCCTCGCGGTCCCGCGCCGTCTTCAGCACCGCGATGAAGTCAGCGCCGGTCCGCGCCCGCTGGATGTGGCCGGCTGGCACGGCCAGCATCGTCTCCGTGTCGCCAACCGCCAGCCCAATGCGACGCTCGCCGACGTCGAGCGCCAGCGCCCGACGCTTCGGGCTTCCGCCGGGTTCGCCTGGCATCGTCGAAATGTCAGCCTTCCTTCACGCGCACGGCCGCCGCCGCGGCATCGAGCGCCGCTTGTAGCTGGCTGGGCTCGCGCCCGCCCGCCTGCGCCACGTCGGGCCGGCCGCCACCGCCGCCACCCATCTGCCGCGCCGCCGCGCGCACGATGTCCGAAGCCTTCAGACCCTTCGCTACCAGATCCGGGGTGACCATCGCGATCACGGACGGACGCTCGTTGAACACGCCGCCAAGCACCACCACGCCGCTGCCCAGCTTGTCGCGCAGCCAATCGCCCATCTCGCGCATGGCATCGGCGGTCGTTGCCTTCGAGCGCGCCGCCACCAATCTGAAGCCATTCACGGCCACGGCGCGCTCCAGCAGCGCCTCGGCCTCCTTCCGCGCGATGTCGCGCTGGCTTGCCTCGGCCGCCTTGCGCGACCGCTCCACCTCGGCCATGAGCGCGTCGACGCGCGACGGCGCCTCCGCCGGCGGGACGTTGAGCTTCGCTGCCACCGCTTCCAGCAGCTCCAGCCGCTGGTTCACCCATGACTCCGTGCCGCGGCCCGTCACAGCCTCGATGCGGCGCATGCCGGTGCCCACGCTGCTCTCGCCGACGATGCGGAACATGCCGATCTCGCCGCTGCGGTTCAAGTGTGTGCCGCCGCAGAGCTCGAACGAGAACGGCGTTTCCTCCCCCACCTGCACCGTCCGCACGTTCTCGCCATAGCGCTCGCCGAAAAACGCCAGCGCGCCGAGGGCCACCGCATCGCGATAGCTGCCCTCGCGCTTCACCACCGGCAGGTCGCGCAAGACCGCATCGTTCACCTGGCGCTCGATCTCGACGATCTCCTGCCGTGTGAGCGGCGCCACGTGCGTGAAGTCGAACCGCAGCCGGTCCGGAGCCACCAGCGAGCCCGCCTGGCGAACGTGCGTGCCCAGCACCCGCCGCAACACCGCGTGCAGCAGGTGCGTGGCCGTGTGGTTCCGCATGATGTCGGCCCGACGCTCCGCGTCCACCCGCGCCCGCACCGTATCGCCGGTCGACAGCAAGCCCTCCGCCACCTTGCCGATGTGGACGATCACGTCCGCCGCCGGCCGCTGCGTGTCGGTCACGCGCACCGTGCCCGCCGGGCCGCGCAGCTCGCCCGTGTCGCCCACCTGACCGCCGCCCTCCGCGTAGAACGGCGTCTCCCGCAGCACGACCTCCACGCTATCGCCGGCCCTGGCCTCTTGCGCCGGGATGCCATCCTTCCACATGCCCAGCACCACCGTATCGGCCTCCAGCCGCTCATAGCCGAGAAACGCCGTCTCCTCGACGCCGAGTTGCTCGTACTTGCGCTGCGCCTCGCGGCCGCCCCCGAACTTGCCGGATGCCCGTCCGCGCTCGCGCTGCGCCGCCATCTCCGCCTCGAAGCCCGCGACGTCGACGTCGAGGCCGTGCTCGCGCGCCAGCTCCTGGGTCATCTCCAGCGGGAACCCATAGGAGTCGTAGAGCAGGAAGGCCGTGCCGCCGTCGACGATGTCCACACCCGGCGCCTTGCGGCCGAGGAAATCGCCGAACACCTGAAGCCCCTGCGACACCACTCGGCTGAAGGCCTCCTCCTCGCGCTCCAAGGCGCGCAGGATGAAGCGGCGGTGCGCGGCCAGCTCCGGGTAGCGCGCGCCAAACCGTTCGACGACGGCCTCCGACAGCCGCGCCATGAACGGCTTGTCCACGCCGATCTTCCGCGAGAACCGGATGCCGCGGCGGATCACGCGGCGCAACACGTAGCCGCGCCCCTCGTTGCTCGGCACGACGCCATCGCCGATGAGGAACGTGGCGCTCCGCGCGTGCTCGGCCATGACGCGCAGCGCGAAGTCGGTCTCCTCGCCCTCGCCATAGGGCACGCCCGCGATCTCTTCCGCCACGCGCACCACCGGGCTCAACAGGTCCGTCTCGTAGGCCGAGGGCCGCTTCCCGCGTCCCTCTAGGTGATACACGACCGACGTCAGCCGCTCGAGCCCCATGCCGGTGTCGATCGATGGCGCGGGCAGCGGCGCGCGGCGCTTGTCCGGGTGCTGGTGGAACTGCACGAACACGAGGTTCCATATCTCGGTGAAGCGGTCGGTCTCGTCGCCGACGCGCATCCCCGGGCCGTGCTCCTCGCCCCAGTCCCAATGGAGCTCACTCGATGGGCCGCACGGCCCCTCGGAGCCGGCGGGGCCCCAGAAGTTGTCCTTGTCGCCAAGCCGCACGATGCGCGACATCGGCACGCCGACCTCGCGGTGCCAAATCGCCTCCGCCTCGTCGTCGGTCGTGTGCACCGTCACCCACAGGCGCTCCGGCGGGAGCCGCATCACCTCGGTGAGGAATTCCCACGCCCAGTTGATGGCGTCGCGCTTGAAATAGTCGCCGACGCTGAAGTTGCCCAGCATCTCGAACATCGTGTGGTGCGTCCGATCGCCCACCGAGTCGATGTCGGTCGTGCGGAAACACTTCTGGCACGACGTCAGCCGTCGCGACGGCGGCGTCTCGTCGCCGGAGAAATACGGCTTGAACGGCACCATGCCCGCCGTCGTCAGCAGCAGCGTCGGGTCGCCCGCCGGAATGAGGGACGCGCTGGGCATCGCGAGGTGGCCGCGCTCCTCGAAGAAGCGCGTGAACGCGCTCCGTATATCGTCGCCGGATGTCGGTCGAGATGTCGTCACTGGACTTTGCCTCGATTCGGTCGCGTTGGCCGGAATGCTGGCGGTTTTCCAGTCCACGGCCTACAAAAACAGTCTAGGGAATACGCCCCGGTTGGTCAACGCCAATTATGCTCCCACATTAGTCCACCCTGCGATTCCAGCCGTCTACGGCCACCAAAACGCGCGTTGACGCCCTTCGCGGCCCTATGCTAAGGTGCCCCTAGGGATTGCTATGTCTTGGTACGTCGATCGACGCAGCGCGATGCCCAAGAATCGTGTCCGTCTTGCCCTGCCTCGCCACCCGCGAGGACGGAGCAATGATCGCACCGGAAATGGCGCGCCATGCATGGACCAACCGTCACCAGCAAGGAACGCGGGGTTCTCTGGAGTCTCGTAGATGACCTTCTGCGCGACCACCGGCTGATATTGGCCTCCAACCGGGGGCCGATGGAGTACCACATCTCGCCGGAGACCCACGAGCCGCAGCCGCGGCGCGGCAGCGGTGGCGTCGTCACGGCCTTGAGCAGCCTCACCAACTACGTCGACTTCACCTGGATCGCCAGCGTCATGGGCGAGGGTGACCGCCGTGTGGCCGAAATGCACGCGGGCAAGGCCATCCGTTCGCCCCTGCCCGGACAGCGCGTCTCCGTGCGGTTCGTCAACACCGCGCGCCGCACCTACCACAAGTATTACAACATCGTCTGCAATCCGCTGCTGTGGTTCCTGCAACACTACATGTGGTCGTCGCCCTACACCCCCCGCGTCGACGCGGCCATCTACGACGCCTGGGAAACCGGCTACGTCACCGTCAACCGCGAGTTCGCCGACGCCATCATCGACGAGGCGCGGCAGAGCGGCAGGCGCGCGCTCATCATGGTGCATGACTACCAACTCTACCTCGTTCCGGGCATGGTGCGCGAGAAGCTACCCGACGCCCACATCCAGCATTTCCTGCACATACCGTGGCCCGCGTCGTCCTATTGGGAACTGCTGCCGCGCTACACGCGCGTGTCCATCTGCGAAAGCCTTTGCAACGCCGACATCGTCGGCTTTCAGGCATCGCGCGACGTGCGCGCGTTTCTCGACTCCTGCAATACCTTCCTTCCGGAATCGCGTGTCGATTATGCCGCCGGCGTCGTCCACTATCGCGGCCGCGCGACACAGGTGCGCGCCTACCCCATCTCCATCGACGTCGACGAGGTCCGGCAGATCGCCCTCTCGCCGCGCGCCGAGGAATACGACCACCGCCTGCGCCCCGCCCTCGGCAAGCAGACGATCATCCGTGTCGATCGTGCCGAACCCAGCAAGAACATCGTCCGCGGCTTCCAGGCGTACGACGTGATGTTGGAGCGCCACCCCGAGCTGCGCGGCAACGTGCGCTTCCTCGCATTCCTGGTGCCGTCGCGCACCCACATACGCCAGTACCAACGGTACGTCGAGGAGATCGAGGAGGCCATCAAGCAGACCAATAGCCGCTTCAGCACGCCCACCTGGCAGCCGGTGCAGGTCTACTTCGAGAACAACTACGTGCAGGCCATCGCGGCCATGCGGCTCTACGACGTCTTGATCGTCAACGCCGTCATCGACGGCATGAACCTCGTCGCGAAGGAAGGGCCCGTCGTCAACACCAAGGATGGCGTGCTGATCCTCTCCGAGTCGACCGGCGCGCATGAGCAGCTGCAAGTCGGCGCCCTATCCGTCGCCGCCGCCGACGTGGAGGGCACCGCCCGCGCCATATACCGCGCGTTGACCATGACCCCCGCCGAGCGCACCGAGCGCGCCGGCCGCCTGCGGTCGACCATCGAGCGCGAGGACATCACCCATTGGCTCTACGCGCAACTGCACGACGTCCGCGCGTTAACGGCGTAGCTACAGTCGCCCGGCGAGCCAGCCCAAGAAGCGGTCGACGCCGTCCGTCCCTTCCATGCTGAAGTCGGCGTCCGCGAGCACGGCCTCCGGCGCCCGGCCCTGGTGCAGCACCGCCACGTTCAACCCGGCCATCCTGCCCGACGCCCGCAGCGCCCGCAGCTCGTGGAACGCATCCGCGTCCGTCAGGTCGTCGCCCAGCACCAGCGCCGCCACGAGGCCATCGCGCTCGACGATGGCGCGAAGCCCCGTGCCCTTGTCCAGTTGCAGCGGGGGCCGAATCTCGACGATCATCTTCCCCTCGCGCAGCAGCAGCCCGCGCGACGTCTCGACGGTCGACAAGAACTCGAATATCTCTTGCCGGGCGCGCTCCGGCGAATCCGCGGCGCGATAGTGGATCGACACGCTCGGCCCCTTGTCCTCCACCAGCACGCCAGGTGTGGAGCGGAACCGGCCCTCCGCCGCCACCGCCGTCGCGTGCATCTGTTCGACGAACCGCTCAGCCTCCGGCGCGATGATGCGCCGGCCGTCCGCCCACCACTCGACGCCGTGGTTGCCGATGTAGGTGATGTTGTCGAGCCCCACCATCCGCCGGGCCGCCGGCACCTCGCGGCCCGTGAGCGCCACCACCGTCAGCCTCGCCGCCAGCGCCGCCAGCGAGCGGCGCGTCGGCTCCGGCACGTTCGCCTTCGCCGGATCGCTCACGATCGGGGCGATCGTGCCGTCGATGTCGACGAAGAGGCCGGCCGGCGTCCGCGCCAGCAGGTGCAGCGCCTCCTCGCGGTCCGGCCACAGGTCCGGCGGCATCCGATTGATGGGCGGTTGCGTGTCGATGTGGTGCTCCTTCGCGGATGGCTCGTCATCCCGCCACCGGTCCTGTCGCGGCCGGGAATTCGATTCTAGTACAAGCGCTTGGATGCTCCCTGGCAAGCCCTACCAGGAGATGTATCGCCGCCCGTGGCAGGGCCAAGCACCCCTGGTGAGAACACCACGCGCAGCGTAGAATGAGGCTACTACCGTTCGGAGGCATGGATGGAAACACCCGCCCATGACGGGGCTCTCTTCCAGCCCGCCGATTTGAACATCTGCATCTTCCCGCACCTGCGCGAGTTCCTAGTGGTCGACGCCCGCGCGACCGTGCCCGGTGGCCCCCACACCTATCTCCTTTCCACCGAGCAGGTGCTGGACTCCAACTTCTACCAAGGTGTCGAGCGTTCGGTCAGCGAGGCGATTCGCGATACTCCGCGCACCTTCGCCGACCTCGGCAACATGCCGCAGCGGGTCGACGATGCGATCCGCGATCAGGCGCTCCGCGCGATCCTGCGGCAGATCGGCAGCGAGGAGATTGTCGACAACGAGGACGACGACGCCCCCGAGGTGTCGGTGTTCCTGTGCGTCGGCGCCGTCCTCTCCATGGGCGCCCGGGAAATCGAGAGCACGGCCCGCGCCATGCTGGGCGGCCGCGCCGAGGACCCCACGGTGAACGACTGCCGCCAGCAGTTCGAACGCCTGCTCGCGGAAGAGCGCAGCCACGCCAAGGAAGAAGAGACCGATCAGGCCCGCCGCGCCGTCGAGGGCGACGCGGACTTCTATTTCACCGTTTGGACTAGAGCCGCCGAGCAGCCGTGACACCCCGGCGCCCTTGCCGTCGCGCCGACGCTGGTGTACCGTACCGTGCTGGCTTCAATCGACCGCCGAGCATCATGACCGGAGGCCCGATCACATGACCACCGAGAGCGCGGCACCCCGGAATGCCCGCACCGTCTACACCCTGCTCATCGTCCTCACCGTCGTCGCCGCCATCGCCGCCGCCTACATGATCGGATTCATCGCTTACGAGTACGCGACCCGCGTCGAGCTGCGCGAGCCCGCCGAGCAGGTGCACGCCGCCCTCGCGTCCGTGGCCCCCGCCTAGTGCCGCCCACGTCAAGCACGAGGCCCCTCCTCCAGAGGGGCCTTCCTCATTAACCGCGGCTTCGGTTTCGAACCGCCGTCTCCGGTCCAACCAACTGCGATGGAGGGCGCCATGCACGTAGTCGTCATGGGTACTGGAGGCGTCGGTGGCTACTTTGGCGCCCTGCTCGCCCGCGCCGGCCACCGGGTGACCGCCATTGCCCGGGGCGCTCACCTCGATGCCATGCGCGCGTCCGGATTGCGCGTCGAAAGCGCCGTCGAGCCCGCATTCACGGCCTCGGTGAGCGCGACGCCCCAACCGCCGGCGGACGATCCGGCCGACCTCGTGATGCTCTGCGTGAAGTCCTATGACACCGCCGCCGCTATCGAGCGAATTCGGCCCAGCATCGCGCCGCGCACGCTCGTGCTCACCCTACAGAACGGCGTCGATTCAGGAGACCTGCTCGCCGCCGCGTTCGGGCCGCGCCACGTCGTCGAGGGCGTCGCCTACGTCGAAACCACCGTCAAGGCGCCCGGCGTGATCGGCCAGCTCGGCGGGCCGCGACGCATCCTCATGGGCGCGCGCGACGCAGCGAACCAGCCGCGAGTCGCCGCGCTGGTCGCGGAGACCCGGGAGGCCGGATGGCTGGCCGAGCACGTGCCCGCGATTCGCGAGGCCCTGTGGAGCAAGCTCGTGTTCATCGGCCCCTTCGCCGCCGTCAACACGCTCACGGACGCGCCCGCCCGCGTCATTCGCGACAATCCGGCCACCGCCGCCTTGATCCGGCAGGCGATGGCCGAATACGCGGCCGTGGGCCAAGCCACCGGCGTCGCGCTGCCGGCCGACGCCGTCGACAAGGCATTCGCCACGCTCTTGGCGTTCCCGGCGGCGGGCCACTCGTCGATGTCGCGCGACCGGCAGGCGGGCAAGCGCCTCGAGGCCGACGCGCTGGTCGGCACCATCGCCCGCCGCGGCGCCGCCCTCGGCGTGCCGACGCCCGCGACATCGACGCTCGCCGCG
>Ga0194132_10001242_pt1 | contig 51715 bp, 41 predicted proteins | sample TA2KigOf80mmetaG_FD_148612 | JGI IMG/M metagenome (GOLD analysis project Ga0194132, IMG submission 148612) | Freshwater microbial communities from Lake Tanganyika, Tanzania - TA2015054 Kigoma Offshore 80m | ecosystem: Environmental > Aquatic > Freshwater > Lake | place: Tanzania: Lake...
GAACACCGCGCTGGGATTCGAGCCGGCGCTGGTGGTCGTACCGCATCCCATCCAGAATCGCACCACCGCCGAGCTGCACCAGCTCGCCGACGAGTGCTTCGAGCAGATCGTCGATCGCATCACACGGCCGCACTAGGAGCGTCATCGGCAGGGAGCTCGCACGCAAGGTGGGAACATCGATCGCATGGCGGCGACCGCGACGCTAGTTATCCTTGCACCGTCATGTTCTACGCGGCGCGTGTGAGTGATTTCACCACGTGCTCGACCGTCATCCAGGCGCACTTCGCCGAGCAGGACGCGTACGTGTCGGCCGGGGCGCGAGCCCGCTTCGAGAAGGCGCTCTGGGCTCGGGAGGCCGTCGGCGAAGTATTCAGAGGCGGGTCGAGGCGTCGCTGTGTCGCGGACGCCGGCCATGACATCAACGCGCACGCCTGGCCTCGCAGAGGTCTTGGCGGGACACGGCATTCGGCGATCCGCACGTCTTCACGCACAACGTCGCATCGATGCTGGCGCTCGTCGTAGCGTTCGTCGGCGCCTACGCCGGCTGCCTGGTGCGCAGCGGTTGGCGCAGCGTCTTCAGGCCTGCGTCGTTCGCGTTGATCGGCGTTGGTCTTCGCACAGCAGTGCTCCTGCAGCCTGCCCCTCGCTCGGTGGGCCCTCGCAGGCAGGGCCTGTCCTGTTCACCTGTCAGCTGCCCTGTCGTCGCCGTCAGCGACGCGGTCGAGCCTTGCGTCCACGCGTCCGGATGGCGGCGTTTTTGTCCACGCGCAGCTTCCAGGCGGTGTGCAGGGCACCGGTCAAGACATCCCGATTCGCCTTCGCCAGTCGAATGTGGGTGAAACCCATCCGGCCCCAGCCACCGGCCACCGGAAGGAACACGTCCGGCGCCTCGTTCACGAACCCCGCTTGGACGTCGGGTGTGAGCATCAGATTTCCGAACCCGTCTTTGACAGAGGCCAGCGTGGCGAACACGCGCCCGCCGACACGGAAGTCCACGGCACCCATGTGCGAGCCTTCTTCGGCGCCGTCGAAGCTCAAGGCAATGCGGCGAAAATCGGCCGCGGTCATGTCACGACAGCGTAGTCGAAGCAGATGTCGCGCTTCTTGCTGTGGTCCTTGGGCCTTCGTCCGTCCCTGGTCCTTCGGCCTTGGGCGCTGACCGCCCGGATCGGGACGAAGGACCAAGGCCTCAGGCCGGACCACGGCCCAGGAACGGACCAACACCGAAGGCCGAAGACCGAAGGACGACGGCCTACAGCGAAGTCAAAAACGCCCAGACCGTAGTGCGGCTCGCAACGAGAATTCTGTACTCGTTGCAAGCGGCCGCATGGCGGCGGCGCGCACGGCGCGCCCGCGAGGGAGCGGAGTGGGGTGTCGGGACCCCGCGAGCGACCGAGCCGGGGTTCGGGGCAGAGGCCCCACTAGTTTAGTTAACGACACCCGTGATCAGACCGCCGACGCGCCAATCGGGGAGATGTCGCCAGCCGGTGTTGCTCTGATAAGCCCACACGCCGTGTGGCGGGCCGAAGTCGACGACGATCTCGTCGCTCGCGAGGCCGTCGATATTGGCTACCACGACGTCGACCGCTGAGAAAGGATGCAGCGGGAAAAAATTTCTCCCGTTGAGAAACGACCACAACCCAAACTGAGGGCCGAAATCAATGACCAGGTCGGCCGAGCCCTGGCCATCGAGATCGCCTGCGGCAACGCGCCTGGCGTCGAAGGGGTGAATCGTGCTCCAGCCCCGGACGGAGTTGTACTCCCACAGTCCCGCCCCGACAAATCCGATCACGACTTCAGCAAGGGGATGTGGGACGACTACGGGATTGGGGTTGACTTGAGCGACGAGGAGCAGGCTCGCATCGCGATCATGGAGCGGCACCCATCGCTGCCCGCTGAAGATCCACACGCCCTTCCCAGTAAAGCCCACCACGAGTTGTTCGCCGGCGTCTGACGTGACACGGCCAACGGCTATGAGGCCCGCGTCACTCGGGTGCAGATGCCGCCACGCGCTGTTGTTCTCCCAGCTCCAGACCCCGAACCCTGGGAAATTGAGGACGACTTCATCCTGGCCATTGCCATCGAGATCGCCCGCAACGATGCGGCTGACGTTGAAGGGGTGCAGCTGGACCCACGTGCTGTAGTTCATCCAGACCCCTACCCCGGCTCCGGGACCCATGTCCATCACCAGGTCATCAATACCATTGCCATCGAGATCGGCACGAGCCACGGCCGTCGACTTGAACGGATGCGCCCAGCTCCAGGATCCGCCGGGCTGCCCGGGGCAGTCGACAGCGATTGAGTCCGTCGACGAGTTGTCGCCGAGCTGGCGCGGATCTTCATTGGCTCCCTCAACCGTGGCGTTGTTCGTGATCAAGCGACACCGCGTGATCGTCGTGCGCTGGAACGACGCCCTGCCGATCACAGCAGTAGTAGAAGTTGGCGCCGATATTCTGACGGTGAACGAAGCGCCCTCAGCAAGTTCACCAATCGTGCAATTGAGCTGGCCGACGACGATCGCGCAACGGCCGGGTTGGTTATGTGACCAGGTCAGACCGAGCGGCAGCAGATCCCGCAGGGTCACGCCAGTGGCCAACCCCGGGCCTTGATTGGTCACGACGATCGTGAACCTCGCCACCGTACCGGAGGCGATCGCGTGTCTCTTGGCCACCTTACGCATGATGAGGTTAGGGTTGGGGCAGACGAAGTTACGATAGGTCGGCCACGCGAAGTTCAGGTTGTTCGGCTCGGGTATGCACGCGAGCGTCACATGCTCCCATTGATCGATGTTCCTTAAGGATGAATCTGATGGCAACGTTGGGGAGAACGTGAACGGAGTGACGCTGAACACCCCCGTCGCGTCAGACCCGAACGGCCTGCCCGCCCGGTAGCCGCCACGAGGGATCGTGCCCTCTTCTCCGACCCAACGGATCGCATAGAGACCGGTCGTCCTCGCGAGGCGTGGATTGTTGAGGCAATCGGGTGTTGCCAAGGTACTGCCGCACGGAGTTTCCTGGGTGAACAGCACATCGTCCACAAAGGGGGCGAAATCGGCCTTGGGGGCGCGCAGCAGCCGCTTATTCGTGAAATTGAGGCCAAAGAAATCCTGCCCGGCCTCGATCCAGTCGAGGTCCTCCGGCTTCATGGGGTGCAAAACACCACCGGCATCTCTAAAGGACAGGTCCCAACCCGCCGGTGGGTCCACCTGACCGCCGGCGGAAATGCTGTAGATCTTTCCAATCGCTGAGAGATCGAGGTTGTCTCCCTCGGCTCCTACGAGAATCTTTCCCCCCCACGGCCCGTACTTGGGATCGTTGGGCAAGACGAGTACGCCCTCGAGGTGGATATTGGTCCCAGTTCCGATACTGGCGAGCGGAGCCGCTCCAGGAATCCCGTCTGGACCTATCGTCCTGCCGTCCGGATCCACGCGCCAAACCCGGCCACCTTCGTTCTGAAACGGTCCCCCGGTGACCACCATGAGGTCGCCGCCGAACTCGCAGGACCGATCCACGTAGAAGCTGCCGCGGAGAAGTCGCGACTCCCCTGGGAGCTGCACCCAGCTGGTAGCGTCCAGGTTCGGAGCCGGGAGAGGACCGCCACTGTTGAATTCTGCCGGCCCGTAGATGACCCCATCCCGGCGAATTCGGACAATCTCGCCGGGTCTGCCGGTACCCGTGAAAACGTCCCCGACGGGGAAGGCTTGACACCCCGGGCTGGTGCGCACGGTTGCGACCTTCAGCTCCTCCCCCAAACCGGTGAGGGTAGAGAACTGCGACTGAGCGTCACCGCGCACAGGGATGCGCGCCAGTGACGGAATCTCAGCGAGAGGAGGTCCAGGAAACCCCGCCGATACGATCAGTTCGCCGTCTTCGCTAAAATCAATCCCGACGGGGTCGCAGGCCGGGAAGGTCGGGTCGCAGGGCTTGGTCCACGTAAAGAACGTACTAAAGGTAATGCCATCGTAAGTAATGCCACCGTAGGTAATGCCACCGTCCACGGCGAGGAGAGAGGTCAGGCCAAAAGCAATGGCGCCGACCCCGGCGGCGAGGGTCCTCACTCGGGGCCTTGTAGTCAAACCCACTTTCGTCGCCGCCTTCATGACCGCCCTCCAGTTCTTGTGACCGTCAGCTTCCTCGAAGGACCACTCGCCGTCGTACTCGCAGCGGACCCATCTGTCGAACTGCCTCCTGTGGGCGTTATGTCGCCGGACGCATCGGCCCGCTACGATCTGCGCGTTGTAATACGCGCTTTCACTGAGTCGCGCACGAACTGCCCCGTGCGCGAGCAGACGCTGCGCCCGAGTCCAGAAGTGGCTGAGCGGGAGGACGCTGAGTGCCCGCCAGAACGGGAGGCCTTCGGAATATGCCTGATTGGAATCTCGCCTCCATCGCGGGAGCGAGTCGGTACGAGCGCGGTGACATCGTGTGAATCAGGAGGACACTGATTGTCATTGGCAGATGCGGTCGGACTCGGTGAGCCTACTGCAGGCCAAGTCCGCCGTATATGCAAAAGTGTGCAGATTCGTATAGAAGAAGAGGTGCTTCGCCGATTCGAGTCCAGGTCCACGAACCCCTGTCCGCCTGGCTAACCGATTCGTGCCGTTGAGGATACAGGGCTGACCCTGCCGGACGTCGCCGTCGATAAGCGCTGAACCGCCCGGGACGGGGGAGCAGAGCAGGCCGTCCAGCCCCCAGCAGCTTGTCGCCGCCCTGCGGCGAGCCTTGAGGCCGGCCTTCAGGTCAGCAAGCGTACAGGCCGCAACGCGACTGAAACCCGAGCAGGCCTCGAAACGGAGTAACCCACAGCCGGTTCAACAACTGTGGGTACACGCTCACCCTGACGGACGCGCACCAGCCATCACCGGGCACTACGTTTTCGGGGTCTATGCCCACAGCACCGTGACGGGACACTTCGCCATCTGGCGAAGTGTCCCGCTTACTATCAACTGATCGAGGTGCCCCGGTTGCCGGGCAGCCGCTCAGCGGACTACCGGGATCGGAGTGGTCACTGCGATGCACCGTGTGGGCCGGTGTCCGCATCATGGTCGTCAATCTCACCGGCATCGCACTTGTGAACACCCCTCTGAGAGCCGCGCCTTCGGCACTCTCCGATGCCGCGAAGATCGCGACACCCCCAAAGAGGGCCATGGGCCTGGTGCCACAGGTTGACGCGACCGATAGCTGCGTCCCGGATCGCCGAGAGCATGACCCAGACGTAGAACAACGGAACGATGGGAAGATGCGCCGGATGAAATAGTTGGAGAGCGCGCCAGAATCACCTGAACGATTCTCCATCGACGTGCCGAGCGTAAACGCGCTGATGACGTAGAAGAGCGTCACGCCTGTTCCACCGGTAGTACCAGCCACGACACCGAGGGTGGCACGGTGATCGGCGACGGCACGAGTGCCGTGTGAGAGAGCAGGACGTAGCATGCGGCGAAGCCCCGGAGCGTGTCGATGTACGCGAGCCGCGGCGCTGCCTGCTTGCGGCATGATGACGTCGGGATTGCACCTCTGGGCCCGCTGCCCAACAATGCGACCGCTGAGGCTCGCGTTCAGACAGCCTGGCCCGACCATGCGCTACAATTCAAAGTTGATAGTCGGGTTGCCCGCTGAGTCGACGACTCCGATGTCGCAGGCGCGCCGCGCGCTGAATGGTCACCGTAGGGAGTTTGCACCTGGATACGTATCAGCAGGACGGACTCAGCTCCATCCACAATCACGAGTTCATGCACGACCCGCGGTTCATCGCGGCGTACGCACGTGGAGTCAGTGCGGTCGGGCAGGACTATCACTGGTATTGGCGCATGCACATCGGCTTGTGGGCAGCCCAGACGGCGGCGCGTCTGCCGGGCGACTTCGTCGAGTGCGGCGTGAACCGGGGCTTTCTGAGCAGCATCATGGCCCTGCTCGACACGTTTCGCGGCGTCGATCCGCGCGTGCTGTCAGACCAGATTTCGCGTATCAGAAGCTCGCAATGGACGCGGTGGCCGCCGCCGGCGGCGTGACGATCGCCTCGCTGCCGACGGGCAAAGGCTTGCTCATCAAGACCTGATTAGATGCCCTTGCCCCTCGACACCCACGCCGCGGCGACCGCGCAGCTCGGCTCGGCCGACCACGGGACGCCCCGCGACAGCGTGATCAGTGTGCGGTCGGTCAGCAAGCGCTACTTGATCTACGACCGTCCTCAACACCGCCTGTGGCAGGGCCTCTTTCGCGGCCGTCGACAGTTTTTCAGGGACTTCTGGGCCGTCCGTGACGTGTCGATCGACGTGCAGCCGGGAGAGACCGTCGGCATCATCGGCCCCAATGGTTCCGGCAAGTCCACGCTCCTGCAGATGGTCTGCGGCACCTTGGAGCCGACGATGGGGACGGTCGCAGTCCGCGGGCGCGTGGCGGCACTCCTCGAGCTCGGGTCGGGCTTCAACCCGGAGTTCACCGGTCGCGAGAACGTCTACATGTACGGGGCGATCCTCGGGCTCGGCCGACGCGAGGTCGACCACCGGTTCGCCGACATCGCGGCGTTCGCTGACATCGGCCCGTTCATCGACCAGCCGATCAAAACCTACTCGAGCGGGATGATCGTCCGACTGGCGTTCTCCGTCGTGGCGCACGTCGATGCCGACGTGCTCGTCATCGACGAAGCGCTCGCCGTCGGCGACGCGCTCTTCACCCAGAAGTGCATGCGGTTCCTGCGCCGATTCCAGGAGCGCGGCACCATCCTCTTCGTGAGCCATGACACGGGCGCCGTGCTCAGCCTCTGTCAACGGGCGCTCTGGATGCACGAAGGCGTGTGCGTGGAGGCCGGGTCGGCGAAGGCGGTTGTCGAAGCGTACCAGCGTGCGAACCTCGAGCGCGCGCAGCGGCTCGAACAGGCCGCATCCGGTTCAATTGAGACACCCGTGGTGGGCGCCCCTGCGCCGAGAGCCGTCCCTCCAATGCGCACCGACACCGAGCCGACGAACCAGCCTGAGGTGGCTCAGGTGCCAGCAGCCCCCAGGCTCTTCGATCCGAACGCGCCCTCCTTCGGAGCCAGGGGCGCCGAGGTTGACTCGGTCGAGCTGATCGGTGCAGGTGGCGTACCGACCGTTTCTCTGACTGGCGGTCAGCCCATCGTGCTGAGAGTGCGGTTCACTGCCACATCGGACATCGGAAGCGCCATCGTCGGGTTTCATTGGAAAGATCGTCTCGGACAAGTCCTCTTTGGCGAGAACACATGTGAACTCACGGCCTCGGCGCCGGTCGCCCTGCGAGCGGGTGAAGCCGCTCGTGCCGAGTTCTCCTTCGTGCTTCCGCTGCTGCGCACCGGTCACTACACGCTGGACGTTGCCGTCGCCGAGGGCACGTACTTCCAGCATGTACAACACCACTGGTTCCACGATGCGCTCGTCGTGCATGTGCTCACCGATCGCCTGGTGACGGGGGCGTTCGTTGTCGCCGACACGAAGATCACGCTGTCGAGAGGACTGGGCGTCTCATGAGCTGACGCGGCGGCCGATCGAGAAGGTCACCGTGCGTGCAGCTCGTCGCCGAAACTCCTGAGCTAGGTCAACAGTACTTCGGTCTCAGACGTATACTTTGGCCTTGTCTTACTCTCGCGAAGAAATCGCCGCCGGTATCGAGCGCCTTGCCCCCTGGTTTTACCGGTTCGAACTGCCCGGTGATTTACACACCACATCTGCTCTTCCCGACAACGTCGTGCCGATTCACGACACGCGGCTCCAAATGGCGCTCCGACCCATTGAGCAGCACTTCGGAGCGAGGCTAAAGGAAATTGACTGTCTCGATATTGGCAGCCACGAGGGTTTCTACTCAGTTGCCTTGGCCTCGCGCGCCAAACACGTGACCGGCGTTGAGCCTCGCGCCGAAAGCCGTGAACGGGGCCGGTTCATCGCCGATGCGATGGGCCTTACTAACGTCGACTATCGCGACGGCGTTGCCGAAACCCTAAGTCGAGACCTGGGCCGCACGTTTCCCTTGACCCTTTTCCTCGGCGTCCTCTACCACGTGCCAGACCCCGTGCTCTGCTTGCGGAACGTGGCCGAGGTGACCGGCGAACTCTGTGTCATTGAAACGCAGGTCATCGATGAAGTCGAAGGCAGTACCGAATGGGGCTCGCGAGGATGGACCCGCAGCTACCAAGGCGTGCTAGCACTGATCGACGAGTCCGACGAGTTCGAAGTGGGTAGCCGTGAGACTGGAGTCAGGCCACTGGTCACCTGCCACTCGCCCCGCGCCCTGCGTACCATGTTGCTGCACGCCGGCTTCCACCGTATCGACATCATCGAGCCGCACGACGGCGCCTACGAACAACTCGCCCGCCGCAAACGCGTGGTGGCCGCTGCGTGGAAGTAGAGTACATCGACGCCCTCTGCAGGGTCCCGACGGACTAGGACGCGAAACCTCATCGATGGCTTTTCGAAGAAATTCGATGAGGCTGGCGCGCCCTGCAGGACTCGCACATGCTCGCGCCGAGCCTGAGGCGCGGCTTGTCCTGGAGACGGCAGGGCGTGGCCGTTCGCACAACGTGCGAATGGCGCGCCCTGCAGGACTCGAACCTGCGACCTCCTGGTTCGTAGCCAGACGCTCTATCCAACTGAGCTAAGGGCGCGGAAACACCAAGCTTAGCGCACAACCAGCCGCTCGGTAAACACCGCTGGGTCCGCCAGCAACCGCGCGAGCCGCGCATGCAGCACGGCGACCGTCGGTGCATCGTGCGGGTCGAGCCGAGACGTGTCCGCGCCCCGGCGGGCCAGCCACGAGAAGATGATCGGCGCGAGCCGCGTCTCGTCGCGCCGATGGCGGAGCGGCGAGCGGAAGAACCGGAACACCCGGCGCGCGTGGACGGCGAGATCCGCGCCGTTCAGTCGCGTCCGCTGCTCATACCACGCTCCGTCGGCCCGAGCGGCGATGAGCTCGGCCGAATCGCTCTCAACCGACGGCAGCACGAGCACGACGTCTCGAACGAGCACCGGCGGCACGTCGCGCACATCGATGGCCGGCGGCCCGATCTGGACGTTCACCACAGGCCGCAGCTCGCCGATGAGCACCGCTTCGCGCAGCAATGCCTCGAGCTCCGACCCGACCACCTCCCACTCGGCCTGGACGACCCGTGCGAGCGGCGCCTTGAGCCCGCGCCAACGGCGCGGCGCAAAGTGCGCACGCAGCCGACGCTGCAGGTTCACCGCCTTCCCGACGTAGACCACTTGTCCGGCCGCATCCTTCAATACATAGACGCCGGGCGATTGCGGGGCCTGCCGGCTGAGTCGCTCGCCACTCTCACGCCACACGTCCCGCCGGTCTTCGACGACGAGCGCCTGCGCCACCAGACGGCGAGCCAGTTCGGGCGGTGCATTCCGGATGCCGAGCACATCGGCCGCCAGACGGGAGTAGTCCGGCCGCTCACCCATTGCGTCGAGCGCCAGTCGCAACCGATCCCGTAAGAGCACGGTCACCTGCAGCGCGCCTCACCCGGCCACCGGAGCCGCCCACACGCGGCACGAGCCGACGCCTGCTTCGAGCCACACCTGAGCCAGCGCTGCCAACCAGCTGTGCGCCCGAGCTGTCCGCAGACGGGCACCCCGATTACAATCCCCCCATGCGGCCCGACGTCGAGCACCGCGCCGCCGGCCCGAAATCGGTCCGGTGCTTCGTCGTCACCGTCAGCGATACGCGAACCGAGACCACGGACACGGGCGGCCGCGCCATCGCCGAGCTGCTGACCGCCGCAGGCCACCGCGTGATCGGCCGCGCCATCGTCAAGGACGAGCCAGCCGTGGTGCGCGAGCTGGTTCACCATCACACCGCCGCAGGCGATGCGCAGGCGGTCATCACAACCGGTGGCACCGGCATCAGCTCGCGCGACAACACCTACGAGGCGGTCTCGTCGCTCTTCGAGAAACGATTGGACGGCTTCGGCGAGCTCTTCCGCATGCTGAGCTACGAGCAGATCGGACCCGCCGCGATGCTGAGTCGAGCGACCGCCGGGCTGGCCAATCGGTGCATCATCGCAGTCCTGCCCGGATCGGAAGCCGCCGTGCGGCTCGCCATGGAGAAGCTGCTCCTGCCCGAGCTCGGCCATCTGGTCGAACAGGCCCGTAAGTGACGGATCACCCCGCATGCGCCCCTTCACGTCGACCATCAGCATAGAAGAAGCGCGGCGGCGGCTCTCGGCCGGTGTGCGACCAGTCGAACGGATCGATTGGGCGCCGCTCACCGAGGCCGCCGGACGCATCGTCGCAGAGGACGTGACGTCGCCAATCGATGTTCCGCCGTTTGCCCGCTCGGCCATGGACGGTTACGCCGTCGTGGCGGCCTCGACGGCGGGGGCATCCGAGGCGGCGCCGATCCGCCTGCGCATCCTCGATCGCGTGCACACGGGGGACACGAGCCCCGCGGTCGTCGTCGCCGGGACCGCCGTCGAGATTGCGACAGGCGCGCCGATGCCCGAGGGCGCCGACGCCGTGATCATGGTGGAAGAGACCCGGCGAGCCGGTGACGGAGCGGTCGACGTCCATGCGCCGGTCGCGGCGGGCCAGCATGTGGGCAAACGAGGCGCCGATCTGACCGTCGGCGGCGTCGTCGTTCGGCGCGGCGACCAGGTGAATCCGAGCCGTGTCGGCGCGCTCGCCGCGATTGGCTGCACGGAGCTCGCCGTCTACTCGCGACCGCGCGTCGCCATTGTCTCGACGGGCAACGAGATCGTGGCGCCGGGCACGCCGCTCTCGCCCGCTCAGGTCTACGACGTCAATCGCTTCACGCTCGCCGCTGTCGTCTCGGCCCATGGCGGCGTGCCTGAGCTGCACGAGCCCGTCCGCGACACGATTGAGGATCTCCACGACGCCCTCGATCGATGCGCCGATGCGGACATCATCGTGTTCTCCGGTGGGAGCTCGGTTGGCGACCGCGATCTGCTGGCCGACTTGCTCGCCGCACGCGGAGAGCTCATCTTTCACGGCATCGCCGTGAAGCCCGGTAAGCCCACGGCCTTTGCGCGGGTCGGCGATGCGGCGTTCTTCGGCATGCCAGGCAATCCCACCTCGTGCCTGTCGAATGCGTTCATCCTACTCGTTCCGTTCTTGCGAGCCACCGCCCGGCTGCCGCCAGAGACCCCGCGCACGATGCGCGTGCCGCTCGCACGCCGCGTGGCCTCGCAGGCCGGGCGCCACCAGTTCTACACGGTGCGGATCAGCGACGGCCGCGCGTTCCCGGCTTTCAAGGGGTCGGGCGACATCACGAGCCTGTCGCAGGCGGATGGCTACATCGAGATCCCTGCCGATCAGAGCACGGTCGAGGAAGGGACGATGGTCCAGGTGACGATGTTCTAGCCCTACCTCCGGCCAATCCTTCGCTCGTACTCGAGCTCGAGGACGTCGGCGATGTGGAGATCGAACGCAGGCGCCGTCCTCTGGTACGCGCCGCGGAACTCGGAGTGGCACCGGTAGCACACCGTCACGTCCTTCAACCGGCTGTAGACCACGAGATCGAGGAGGGCGGCGCTGCCGAGGATGGTGTACGCGATGAGGTCTCGACCGAACCAGTAGAAGATCGCGCTGATGCTGGCGCCGACGATCACGACCGCCAGCCCGAGCTTTGGATCGAAATCCTTGCGGATGTAGAAGTCGGCGCCCGCGCACACGGGGCAGCGGTCGACGCCGCCGTCCGAGCGCACGGCGTCGGAGAACTCGAGCGGGATCTCCTTGCCGCAGCGGCCGCACTTCACGGCCCGCAGGCCGCTTGCCGCCTCCACGGCGAGGCCCGCGTCGCACGCCGGGCACTTGGCCACCACCTGCATCATCCGCGCGACACCTCGCCGTCTGGAAAGAACGACGGCAACGGCAGATCGCGCATCGTTCTCAGACCCGGCGCAGCCGTGAGCACCTTCGGAATCGAATTGACGACTAGGGCCGCAGTGGCGATGTCGCCGTGGATGCCACCGGCTATCTTCATCGAAAGCGGCGGAGACCCTTCGATTTCGATCGCCTCGTACGGCTCGGGAGCACCCAGATACGCTTCCATGTGGAGCTTGATGACAGGACGCCGCTTCACGTAGCCCACGCCGTCCTGGATGATCCCGCACACGTAGCCCGGATCGACAGCGAGGAAGTCGCTGGCGATCGTGACGGCGGCGATCTTCGGCTGGATCTCGTCGGTGATCCGGTCGAGCGACCACCCCACGGCGTCGGCGATCATCGCGATCGACTCGGTGAGACCCACGTGTCGGACGCGCCCTTCGCGGACACGGCGCCCGAATTGCTCGGTGGTCAAGCCAGCGCCAATCTTCTGTTGGAAGGGGAGCCGCCGAAGCCGCGCGTCCTGCACGCGGCTCACCGACACGCGATCGACCCGCTCGCACACGGCGGTCAACGCGATCGGCAGCGCGTCCATGGCAAAGCCAGGGTTGACGCCGGTTGCAAGCACGGCCACCTTGGCCTTCCGGGCCCACCCATCGATTCGGCGAGCCTGGCGCACGTGCGTATGGCTGGGATATGTGAGCTCTTCGGTCGTCGAGACGACCGGAACGCTCGATCGCAGAATGGTCTGAATGGGCGAGAGGACGGCCTCTATCGAGGAGCTCGTGCAGAGCACTGCGACGTCCGGCTTGCTCGCGCGGAGTGCGGCCGCCAAGTCCCCGTTCACCTTGACACCAAGGCGCTTGGGCCACCCGATGACCTCGCCCAGGTCGCGACCGATCATCGCGGGATCGAGGTCCACTCCGCCGGCGATGGTCAGCGGATCTCGACCCGCGACCTGCCGAGCGACCGCGGCGCCAATCGGACCGAGGCCGACGTGCAGAACGCGAAGACGAGGCACGGCGAAAGTATACCGTCTCGCCCGGTGCTACCATGCCGCGCGTGACCGATCGTTCCGCGATCGAGACGTCGGCACCACGCACGGCGTCGTCCACCTCCCGGGTGGCGTGCCTTGTCGGACCGTGGTGCCGACCTCGCGCGCTGCCAACCGGGCGGCGCGCTGCGCTCGGTGCGACGCGAGGGTTTCGCACCGGGTTGCTCGGTCTCGCATTTCTCCTCGCGCTCACCTCGTCTCGAACCGTCTCGCGCGCGCAGTCGAGCCCGAGCGGTGCCCCCCCGATCGTCCCCACGACCGGCGCTCCGACAGGGATCGTCACGCCTCCGCGCTCGCCGCGCAACGCGAGCTACACCATCACCGTCTCGCTCGATCCGAAGGCGCGCACGCTCGCAGCCTCGGAGCGCATCGTCTGGCGCAACATCACGTCTGCGGCCACGTCGGAGCTCCAATTCCACCTGTACTGGAACGCGTGGAAAGACACGCGGTCGACCTTCATGCGCGAGCGGGCGCTCACTCCCGCGCCGCGCCGGTCGCCGCGCGAGGGTGATTTCGCGCGCCTCGACCTCACGGCGCTCTCGTATCGGCCCGAGACGGTCTCCGGGGCCGCCACCACGCCCATGATCGACCTCCTTCCGTCAATCCGCTACATCGCACCCGACGATGGCAACGCGGATGACCGGACCGTGATGGCCGTGCCGCTCCCCACGCCGGTTCGCCCGGGAGAGAGCGTGGTCGTCGATCTTGCGTGGACGGCTCGTGTGCCCCGGCCGTTTGCGCGCACGGGCGTCATCGGCGACTCCTACTTTCTGGCGCAGTGGTTTCCCAAGCTCGGGGTTCTCGAGGAGGGCGGCTGGAACTGCCATCAGTTCCATGAATCCACCGAGTTCTTTTCCGATTACGGGATCTACGACGTGACGATCGTCGTCCCATCGGACTGGGTCGTCGGGGCGACCGGCGCGCAGCGCGCACGCACCGACTACGACAATGGCACGACCTCGCATCGCTACTACCAGGAGGATGTCCACGACTTCGCCTGGACGACCAGCCCCGACTACCTGGAACGCATGCAGCGGTTTGAACCCATCTCGGGGAGCCGGCCCGGTCAGCGGGACATCGCCCTGCGTCTGCTCATCCAGCCCGAGCACGTCGGGCAGGCCGAGCGCCATCTCCGGGCCGCGCGCGCCGCGCTGCAACGCTTCTCGGACTGGTTCGGCGTCTATCCCTACGATCAGCTCACCATCGTCGACCCCGCGTTCCAGAGCCGCGCGGACGGGATGGAATATCCCACCCTGATCACGGCCGGCACCTCGTGGATCGTGCCGGAGGAGGTCACGTTCAGCACGCCGGAAGAAGTCGTGATGCACGAGGCGGGACATCAGTTCTTCTACGGCATCGTCGGGACCAACGAATTCGAGCACGCGTGGATGGACGAAGGCATCAATACTTATGCGACCGCACGCGCGTTCGCCGAGGAGTACCCGACGTCCCACCACGAGCAACGGTTCTTTCGTGATGCGCTTCCATGGGTGTTCCGCGGCTTGTTGCTCCGCCGCGAGACGGTCTGGAACCGATTGCCGGGTTATCGACGGGCGCCGACCAGCGATCGGCCGTCGGATCCGTCGTTCCGCTACCATCCCGCGACCGGGCGCCTCATCACTTACAACAAGACGGCGTTGTGGCTGCACACGCTCGAACGCCACCTCGGGTGGCCAACGGTTCAACGTCTGCTGTCGACCTACTTCGAGCGCTGGCAGTTCAAGCATCCGGAGCCGCGCGACTTCTTCGCCATCGCCAACGAGGTCTCGCGACAGGATCTCTCCTGGTTCTTCGACCAGGTCCACCGGAGCTCGGACGTCTTCGATTACGGCGTCGAGACGTTCAAGAGCACGCGTGAGGGCCAGCGCTACCGGACCGAGCTCATCGTTCGGCGGTACGGCGAAGGCCGATTTCCCGTCGACGTCGCGGTGACCTTCGGGAACGGGGAGCGCGTGACGGAGCGCTGGGACGGGCGCGACCGGTGGAAGCGCTACACCTACGAGCGTGACCAGCGGGCCCGCACCGCCCAGGTCGATCCCGACCGGGTGTTGCTCCTCGACGTGAACTACACCAACAACAGCCGGACGCTCGAGGGGCACGGCGGCGAGGCGGCGACCGCGTGGTCGCTCACGTGGCTCGTGTGGCTCCAGGATCTGTTGCTCACGTGGGCGTTTCTCGCGTGAGGCCTCAGGTTTCCCCGTTCGCGGTCGTCAGGTCGGGGGCCAAGCGCCTGATGCGCGCGCCCGCGTTGTGGGCGGGCGCGTGTCTCGCAACGCTCGTGGCTGCCTTGCCGATGCTCTTCGTGATCCGAGGGGCCGTCAGCCAACACCTCGACGCGAGCCTCGAGGCCGCGGCCGCCGTCCGGGGGGCGAATCATGACTGGATGCTCGAGTTCGGTGAGCACACCGCGGGCGTCGCGTCGACGCTCGGCGCCTCGGTGCTCGGGTTCGCGGCGACGCTCGACACGGTGAGCGCCTTGCTCGACGGCACGCCGCGGCCGCCCGCCGTCTGGGCCACGGTGGCGGTCGGTGCGCTCGTCTGGACGTTCCTTTCGGGCGGGATCATCGACCGTTATGCACGAGATCGCGTGACTGGCGCGCGAGGGTTCTTCCAGGCCTGCGGCGCCTCGTTCTGGCCGCTCTCCCGTCTCGCGCTGCTTGCGGCAATCGTCTACGGCGCCCTCTTCTTCTCGTGGCGGCCGTGGCTCCTGAGTACGATGCACGGGCAGCTCACACGCGACGTCAGCGTCGAGCGAACGGCGATCCTCATGCGGCTGGTGGGGTACGTCGTGTTTCTTGTCTCGCTCGCCGTTGCTCATCTCATCTTCGACTACGCGAAGGTGCGGCTCGTCGTCGAGGAGCGGCGGAGCGCCTTCGGGGCCTGGCGGGCGGCTGCGGGGCTCGTGCGCCGCCACGCGAGAGGCACGATCGCCGTGTACGCGTGGAACGTCGCCGTCTTGGCTCTCGTGATGGCCTTGTACAGCCTCGTGGATCTGCCTGGCCGATGGGGCGTGCCGTCGCTCTGGGCAGGCGTCGTTGTCGGTCAGGCGTACCTCGCGGCGCGGATCGGTGCGAGGCTGCTCTTCTGGGCTTCCGAGGTCGAGTGGTTCGAGCGCCAGCTCGCCCACGTCCGCTTCATCGCCCCGTCACTCCCCTCTCGACCTGAGCCGCCCATCGTCGAGCGCATCACGGGCTCGGCGTCATCGACCCACGAATCGCAGCCGCACGACTGAGCCCTCGATCGTCGATCTCCGGCGGCTCGTGAGCCGCGCACCACTCGTGTCACCGAGGCAACGGACAGCATCTGCGCCCCGCAAGGATCTGGGCATCAGGCGGTAGGTTCATGGTCGCTTACTTGACCGCTACAACCACCTTTCCCAGCGCTCCGCGATTCATCACCAACTCAATCGCCTCGCGCCCCTGCTCGAGCGGGAACGTGGCCGACACGTGCGGCCTGAGCTTCCCCGCTTCGTACCATGCGAGGAGCTGTGCCAGATTCGCGGCGTTCTCCTCGCGATGCGTCGTAGCGAACTCGCCCCAGAACACGCCAACGGCGGCCGCCTGTTTCAGCAGGAGCAGATTCAGGGGCAGCCTAGGAATCTCGCCAGCGGCGAAGCCGACCACGAGCAGGCGGCCACCGGGCGCAAGGCTGCGGACGCACGGCTCGGTGTAGCGGTCACCCACCGGGTCGTAGACGACATCTAGACCACGTCCGGCGGTGATCTGTTTGATGCGGTCCCGTAGGTCTTCGGTGCGGTAGTCGATGAGATCGCTCGCGCCGCGACTCCGGCAGAGCGCGAGCTTCTCGGGCGTCGACGCGGCCGCGATCACGTGTGCGCCCATCACGGCACCGAGCTCGACCGCCGTCAGACCCACACCGCCCGCCGCACCGAGCACCAGCAGCGTTTCGCCGGCGCGCAGCTGTCCGCGATCCTTCAAGGCGTGGTACGACGTCAAGTACACGATCGGAAACGCCGCCGCCGTCGTGTCGTCCATCGAGTCGGGGATCGGAACCACCCGCCACGCCTCGGTGACCAGCTGCTCCACGAGTCCGCCGTACCTGACGAACGCGAGCACGCGCGTACCCGGTCGGAGCCGCCCCGCCTCGTCCACCCCTTCCCCAAGGGCGCGGACGATGCCCGAGACCTCAGCGCCTGGCGCGAATGGAAATGGCGGCTTGATCTGGTACTTGCCGGCGACCTGCAGGCAATCGAAGAAATTGATGCCGCACGCCTGGACGTCGAGCAGCACCTGGCCCGGGCCGGGAGTGGGTGGCGGCACGTCTTCGAGGCGAAGCGTCGAGGGAGGTCCGAAGGTCCGGCAGAACAGTGCGCGCATAGGAAACAACGATACGCCAGCGGGGACCATCACCGCTCCGCACGGCGGCACGTGACAGCGGCGGCTGGCTGCTCGTTTGACGTTCTCCGCTCCCGTCGCGTCCGAGTGGATCCCGATGACGCCAATCTGCCCGCCAATGCACGCTTTCGCATGAACCGCCGCATTTCGCGGCAGGAAGACGCGCAAGGACACCTGCGGACCGCGCGTCCTGTTGCCGAGAAGTGCTCGTGATGCCTCTCGACCGCACCGATCCGACAGCGCGCCTCCGCGCCGCTCGACCGACACCGATCGTCGGCCTGACGACACTCGTCGGCACGGTCGCGGCCCGCGTCGCCCTATGCCGCACGCAATTCCGCGCGTAACACGCGGCACACGAACCGCGTTCCCGTGCGCGTCTGCGGGGAACGAACCTTGCCCCAGCCTCATCGAGATGGCGCGCGCAGGGCACCAATCCAGCTCCACCACTTCACGAAGGCATCCGATGACGGCAGCGCGTCCGAGCTCGGCACCGTCAGCTCATAGACCAATCGCCCGAGCCCAGAGCACCGCACGCTGGAAGAGATGGTGGCGCGGATTGTCGGTCACCCTGATTCTGGCCGCGTGCTGGCCCCTCGCCCGCGGACGCACGGCCAGCGGACTGCCTCCCGGCTTCATGGACATGACGGTCGTCACTGGCCTGCAGCAGCCGACCGCGATGCAGTTCGCGCCGGACGGGCGGCTCTTCGTCACACAACAGCTCGGCGAGCTGCGCGTCATCAAGGACGGCCTCCTGCTGTCCACGCCGTTCCTGACCCTCGACGTGGCGACCGAGGGCGAACGTGGATTACTCGGCGTCGCATTCGACCCGGCGTTTGCGACGAACCAGTTCGTGTACGTCTTCTACACCGCCAAAACCCCCGCCCCCCACAATCGAATCAGCCGGTTCACAGCGCGAGGGGACGTCGTCGACCCCTCAATCCCCGAGGTGGTCATCCTCGACTTCGACGACCTCACGGCCTACAACCACAACGGGGGCGCGCTGCACTTCGGGCAGGACGGCAAGCTGTATGCGGCGCATGGGGACAACACCCTGAGCGGCCACGCACAGTCGCTGTCGAATCTGTTCGGGAAGGTGATTCGGATGAACCCCGTGGCGGATCCCGAGGCCCAGGTCCCGGACGACAATCCGTTCACGACCACTGCCACGGGCAAGAATCGTCTCATCTGGACGCTCGGGCTGCGCAACCCATTCACCTTCAGCATTCAGCCGGGCACGGGCTTGACGCTCGTGAACGACGTCGGCGAGTGGACCTGGGAGGAGATCAACCAGGCGGCCGCGGGCCGCAATTTCGGCTGGCCGACTACCGAGGGGCCGTTCTCGGGCGCGTCTCACCCGGAGCTCAGCAACCCGTTGTACGCCTATTCACACGCAGACAACGACGACACACCGGGAGGGTGCGCGATCACGGGCGGCGCCTTCTACAACCCGCTGGCGCCGGCCTTTCCCGCGTCCTACGTCGGCAAGTACTTCTTCGCCGACTTCTGCGCTGGCTGGATCTACGTGCTGGATCCGGCAGCGGAGACCGCCCCCACACCATTCGCCGGTGAGCTCTCGTATCCCGTCGACTTGAAGGTCGGTCCCGACGGGGCGCTCTACTACCTTTCAAACGGCTCGGGTAGCGTCGGAAAAATTGTCAGCGGTGCGTCGCTGCCAAGGATCACGCAGCAGCCCCTCCCCCAGCTCGTGAGCCTCGCGAGCACGGCCACCTTCTCGGTCGGCGTCACGGGCACGCCGCCGTTCTCGTATCAGTGGCAGCGCAATGGCGTCGACATCCCTGGAGCGATCGGACCGTCGTACGTCACGCCACCGGCCGTGCTCGCCGACGCCGGCACGGCCTATCGGTGCCTCGTGAGCAATGCCAGCGGCACCATGATGTCGAACACAGCGACCTTGGCCGTGCTCGAGAACGTCCTCCCGTCGACCCGCATCATCACGCCGACGGCAGACGACCGGTACTCAGCGGGAACGACGCTGTCGTTCTCGGGAAGCGCGACCGACCCCGAAGACGGCGTCTTGCCGCCCGCCCGGCTCTCCTGGCGCATCGACTTCCACCACGACACGCATCTCCATCCGGCGATGCCCGAGACACCGGGACTGGCCAGCGGGTCGTACACCATTCCCAGCCTGGGTGAGGTGTCGAGCCACGTGTGGTACCGCGTGCACCTGAAGGCCACGGACTCGGCAGGGTTCTCGACGAGCACGTTCGTCGACGTCCAACCGAACACGTCGACCATGACCTTGACGAGCTCGCCGCCTGGGCTGTCGGTGCTGCTCGATGGGCAACCCGTCGTCACGCCCAAGACCGTAACGGGCGTGGTCGGCGTCAGGCGGACCCTGGGGGTGGTCGTGCCGCAGGCGCTGGGCGACCGCTACTACCGATTCGAGTCGTGGTCCACCGGCCTTCCGGCGATGCATACGATCGAGACGCCGTCGACTCCGACGACATACGTGGTGACCTACACCGACCTGCCATCGGCCCCTCAAGGTTTCCGGGTCGGGCCGACGTTCTGAGCTCAGGACGGGATGACGGGCGGCTGCCTGGACGACTCGACGAAATCTATGTAGGCTATAGGTTCTTCCTCTGTGTCTATGATGCCTGCGCGCCTCGTTCGTTCGGTCGCCGGCAGCCTGGTGGCTATGCTGCTTGGGTTGCTCGCGCTGCCGCTCGAAACTGAGGGGCGCCTTGGCACCACGCAGCGCTCCAGCCGGTCGCTTCGGGCCGCGCGCACCGGCCTCCAGCGCCTCGAGTCGGGCGAGGCCATCTTTCATCTCGAGGAGCCCGGGCCGGTCGCCTCCCTCCAGGGGGACGGCACCAACACCAGCGTCGTTCAGTCGACCGACGGTCCCGTGGACTGGCCGGAGGCTGAGGCGCTCGAGCGCTCGGCGCCCGTCCTTTGGCTCGACACGGCCTGGACGCCCGCGGCTGTCGCGAGCGCCGAGGTCGAGGCGCTCGATCCGCAGTCCTTCCCCGTCCGAGGACGGGCTCCTCCCGCCGCCTAGCCGACTGCACCGTTCTCAGATCGGCGATTTGATGCGTTCGTTCGCGAGCGCGTCGGCTTCGAGCCGCGCGCGCAAACGCGGACGTCGCCGTGCAGGCGCGTACGCGCGCATCGAGGATTCCTCCATGGAACAGCTACTTGCAGGCATGACACGCTTCCAGACCGAGATCTTCCCGGCTCAAAAGCGCTTGTATCAACAGCTCGCGTCCGGTCAGCAGCCGCACACGCTCTTCATCGGGTGCTCGGACTCTCGTCTGGTCCCGAACGACATGCTGCAGTCGGGTCCCGGCGAGCTCTTCATCTGCCGAAACGCCGGCAACATCGTGCCCGCGCACGGCGACAGCCTCGGAGGCGTCTCGGCGACCGTCGAGTACGCCGTGGAGGTCCTCAAGGTCCGGCACATCGTCGTCTGCGGGCACTCGGACTGCGGCGCCATGCGCGCGGTGATGCATCCCGAGAAGGTGCAGCACCTCCGGGCCGTCGCGAGGTGGATCCGTCATGCGGAGCGCGTGTCGGCGGTCGCCCGCGAGCTCCATGGCGACGCCGAGGATCACGACTTCCTGAATCGGCTCATCGAAGAAAACGTCATCGCCCAGCTCGACAATCTCATGACCCACCCATGCGTCGCGGCCAAGGCGCGCAAGGGCTCTCTCCACGTCCACGGACTGGTGTTCGACATTTCAAGCGGCGCGTTCTCCATACTCGACCGCCAGACGCACTCATTCATCCCGCTTTCCACGGTGGTGTCGCAGATGCAGCAAGGAGTATTGGCCGATGTCTAACCGTGCTCTCGCCGATTACGGTCATTCCTTCCAGGCCGCGCCGGCTGCCGCACAGGCGCCGGCCGATGCCGTGCCATTCGTGCAGCGCTTGCTCTTCTTCCTGAACCCGTACGACGGTCGCTTCGAGGACCTGTGGAAGGGCGACTGGCGGGTCAATGTCTTTCGCGACTTCACGGCCGGACTCATCGTCGCGCTGGTCGCGATTCCGCTGGCGATGGGCTTCGCGATGGCCTCCGGCCTGCGACCGGAGCAGGGCATCGTGGGCGGCGCGGTTGCCGGCTTCGTCGGCGCCGCGTGGGGCGGCTCCAAGTACCAGGTCTACGGCCCGACAGCGGCGTACATTCCGGTCATCGCCGCCCTGATGGCGAAGTACGACCATCGCATGCTCGTGCTGGCGTCGATTCTCTCGGGCCTTATCCTCATGGGCCTCGGGCTGGCCCGGCTCGGGCGGATCATCGCCAAGGTGCCGCACTCGATCATCGTCGGCTTCACAATCGGCATCGCCATCACGATCGCCTTGTCGCAGATCGGTGAGGTCCTCGGCATCAAGGCGGCGATGGGCTATGCCTTTCTGGACAAGCTGAAGACCATCGCCGCCCACGCGAACGAGATCAGCATCTACACGATTGCGCTCGGGATCGGCACGTTCCTCATCACGAAGTACCTGCTCAAGCTCACGCCGTTTCTGCCGGCGCCGCTCATCGCGCTGGCCGTCATGTCTGGCGTCGCGGCGACGGCCTGGAGCGACAAGGGTCTGCTGAGCATCGGCGACAAGTACGGCGTCATCCCGACCGACTTCTGGGTTCTGACACCCCCGGCGCCCTTCCCGGTGACAGCCCAGGCTCTGGGCGACCTTGCATATTTCGTCTTGGCGATCGTCTTCGTCGCTGCGGTGGAGAGCCTTCTCTGCTCACGCATGGCGGATCGTCTGGCCGATAACAGGGGGCTCCCCTACAATCCCAACAAGGAACTGTGGGGCCAGGGCCTCGTGCAGATCGTCGTTCCGCTGTTGAACGGCTTCCCGCACACCGGTGCCCTCGCGCGAACGGCCACCAACATCAAGGTCGGCGCCGTGTCGCCGCTCGCCGGCTACTTCAAGTGCTTCTTGAAGCTGGGCATCGCGCTCTATCTCGCCTCCTGGCTGCAGGTGGTCCCAATGGCGTGCATCGGCGGCATCCTGCTCTACGTCGCCACAGCAATGGTGAAGCCGGCTGAAGTGCGCCAGGTGCTTCAACACAACGGCTTCCATGTCGCGTTGATGGTGTATACCGCTGTGATGGTGGTCGTCACCGACTTCCTCACCGGTGTGCTCTCCGCCATCGTGATCTGGGGCGCGCTGACACGCTACTTCGACGCACCGGTTCTGGCTCCGGAAACGGCGCCAGCGACGCACTGACATGCGCTACTTCGAGCACGTCCTGGTTGGCCTGGCCATGATGCCCGTGGACCGCGATCTGCTGCGGTACGCGCGCCTTATCGGCGCCCTCGGCAGTGGCCACACGCGATTCACGTTCCTGCACGTTCTCCCGCCGGCGGACACGACCGCCCGTTCGAGCGGCGCGATGTCCTCGCTGAGCGAGGCGCGGGCTGCCATCGAGCAGGTGATCAGAGCGGAGTTCGGGGCGACCGAGGACCATCACGTCAAGGTGGTCAGCGGACACCTCGTGGATGCCCTCTTGAGCGAGGCCGCCGAAGTCGGGGCCGATCTTGCGATGGTGGGCCATCGGCGCGATGCACGCGGCCGCCGATCGCTCAGCCGGCGCCTGGCGATCAAGGCGCCGTGCTCGGTCTGGTTGGTGCCGGAAGGCAGCTCGCCGCGCATCACTGGGATCGTGGCGGCCGTCGACCTGTCGATGCCCTCGGCCCTGGCGCTCAGCCTGGCGACGCTGGTGGCCAGCCGGGCTGGCGTGCGCGAGTGCACCGCGCTTCACGTGCAGCAGCCGAGCTCGATCGGGTTCGACCTCGTCGAGCGTGAAGACGCCGAGCGGGCACTCGAACGGTTCCTCCTGCCGCTCGACCTGCACGGCGTGAACGTCAGAACGCACATCGAGGAGGCGGGCACCGTCTCGGGCCCAGTCCAGGCGCTGGTCGAACAGCGACAGCTCGACCTGATCGTCGTCGGCACGCGCGGGCGCAGTCCATCGGCCGCCGTGCTGCTCGGCAGCGAATCGGAGCACGTCCTGGTCGAGTCGAAGGTCCCCGTGCTCATCACGAAGGAGCCCGGCGAGCGGATCGGCGTGCTGAGAGCGCTGCTCGATCGAGAGTTCCAACCTCGATATCGGCCGCGTTTCGGCTGAGGAGGCCGAGGCCGAGTCGTGAGTTCCGGGCCTGGTCGCAGAGAGAGGCTCAAAAACTCACGACTCAGCATGCCAAACTGCTCTAGCATCTCGTGATCCGGAGCCGTGGGCGCGAGGACGCCTGGCTCCGGGCTCGAGCATGCCCGTCTTTCGCGCAGTCCTGGTCGTCGCCTCGCCAACGGTCGAGACTCGGCACATGATCGAGCAGGCCGCGATGGTGGCCCGGGTCCTCGAACCGGATCAGTTGTGCCTGCTCCAGGCCTCGCCCGCTATTTCGACCGCAGACGATGAAGTCGGGGCGGCCACGTGGCTCCTGCGCGAAGCGCCCGAGCCACTGCCGGACTGGCACCGCAACGGACGCCTCCACATCGCCGTGCGTCACGGCGATCCACTCGATACGATTCTGGCGGTCGCTAGGGCCATGGGCGCCGACCTGCTCATGGTGCCCGGGGAAGCGCCGCACGTGGGGCGACGAGCGCTGGCAAGGCGTCTCGCCATGCACGCGCCGGGCTCGGTCTGGATGGTACCCGCGGGACAGCCGGTCACACTCGCCCGCGTGCTCGTGCCCGTCGACTTCTCGGCCCGCGCCGGCAAGGCCCTCCACGTCGCCACTGCCATTGCCGCGGCCGCGCAAGAGTCGACCTGCCTCGCTGTACACGTGCGGCTCGGCGCCTCGTTCTCAGATCCGGACCAGTACGACGAGCTGCTCGCCGGTCGCGAACGCGAAGCGTTCGGGCTGCTCTTAGCGCGCGTGGATCTTCACAACGTGGACGTCGTTCCGCGCGTCGAAGAGGGTCGTGATGTCGCGCAGACGATCCTGAGGGTCGCCGCCGAGCACGGGAGCGGTCTCATCGTCATGGGCACTCGAGGGCGCACCCGCGCATCGGCGCTCCTCCTCGGCAGCGAAACCGAGCACGTGCTACTGGCCAGCCCCGTTCCCGTGCTGGCGGTGAAGCTCTTCGGTGCGGAGCTCCGCGTCCGCGAGGCGCTTCGCGATCCGCGCATCCGTCATCGGGAGGGTCCGGCTTTTACTTAACGGGGCTCTGCCCCGAACCCCGGCTCCGTCGCTACCGGAGCCGGGCGAGGACCGCCCGCGCGCGCGCGACGACGGGACGGTCGACCATCTCGCCATCGAGGGCCGTCGCCGAGCCGGCCGACGCAGCGTCGGCGGCCAGCACGCGACGAGCCCACGTCACTTCTTCGTCACTCGGCACAAACGCCTCGTGTACGGGGGTGATCTGCGCGGGGTGGATGCACAACTTGCCGCCAAACCCCATCGCGCGCGCGCGCTGCGCCTCCGCTCGCACCCGGTCGGGATCAGTGAAGCTCGTCGTCGGCACATCGATCGGCGGCGCCAGGCCGACGACGCGCGACACGAGCACGACTTGCGACCTGAAGGCCGCCAGGCCTTCGTCGGATGTCACCTGCAGATCGAGTGCGAGGTCGAGCGCCCCGAACACGAGCCTCGTCACTCCCGGGGCACGGGCGAGCGGCTCCGCGTGCCAGACGCCGAGTGCGGTCTCGATAATAGGCAGAATCGGCATGGCGCGTCCCAGTCGATCGCCGATCACTGCAAGCTGATGCTCGTGCTCTGCCTTGGGCACCATCACGGCGGCCACACCGAGCGCCCGGCAGATGTCGACGTCGTCAGCGAACCACTCCGTGCCGAACGCATTGACGCGCACGGCGACCGGATGCTCTTTCGACACCCAAGCCGCCACGTGTCGGCGCGCGGCAGCTTTCTCGGTCGGGGGCACCGCATCCTCGAGGTCCAGGATGACGACGTCGGCACCCGAGGCGAGGCCTTTGGCAAACCGATCGGGGCGATTGCCGGGCACGAAGAGGTACGAGCGGGGGATCGGCAGGCTCATGAACACAGGTTAGACCGTGATGCGGCCCCTCGGGGAACTTCGTACTCGTCGCGCATAACGGCGGTGCCCACAGCGCGCCCGCGAAGGAGAGGAGCGGGGGCGTCGGGCCCCGGCGAGCGACCAATCCGGGGTGTGGGGCGGAGCCCCACGTTAGAACGAGCGCGGCAGGCCCAGCACGTGCTCACCGACGTAGGACAGGATGAGGTTCGTCGAGAGCGGCGCCACCTGGTAGAGGCGCGTCTCGCGGAACTTGCGCTCAACGTCGTACTCCGACGCGAACCCGAACCCGCCGTGGAACTGCAGACACGCGTTGGCGGCCTCCCACGACGCCGCCGACGCGAGCATGAGGGCCATGTTCGCCTCGGCTCCGCAGGGCTCGCCGCCGTCGAACAACGCGCAGGCCTGATAGCGCATGAGATCCGCCGCGCGCGTGTTGACGTAGGCCTTGGCGATCGGAAACTGAACGCCCTGGTTCTGCCCGATCGGGCGGCCGAAGACGATGCGTTCGCTCGCGTACCGGCTCACCTTGTCGACGAACCAGTAGCCGTCCCCGATGCATTCGGCCGCGATGAGCGCACGCTCCGCGTTCAGGCCGTCGAGGATGTAGCGGAAACCCTGTCCCTCCTGTCCGATGAGGTTGTCGGCCGGAATCTCGAGGTCGTCGAAGAAGAGCTCGTTGGTCTCGTGATTGACCATGTTCGAGATCGGCCGCACCGTGAGCCCGTGTCCGATGGCGACGCGCAGGTCGACCACGAAGATCGACAACCCCTCCGACTTTCGTGTCACCTCGGCAAGCGGCGTGGTGCGTGCCAGGAGGATCATCAAATCGGAGTGCTGCACGCGCGAGATCCAGACCTTCTGCCCGTTGACGACGTAGCGGTCCCCCTTGCGGACGGCCGTCGTCTTGATCTTCGTCGTGTCGGTGCCGGTCGTCGGCTCGGTGACGGCCATCGACTGCAGGCGCAGCTCGCCGCTCGCGATCTTCGGCAGGTAGGCGCGCTTCTGCGCCTCCGATCCGTGACGCACGAGGGTGCTCATGTTGTACATCTGCCCGTGGCAGGCGCCCGAGTTGGCTCCGGATCGGTTGATCTCCTCCATGATGACCGACGCTTCGGTCAGCGACAGACCGGCGCCGCCGTAGTGTTCCGGAATGAGCGCCGACAGCCATCCGGCGGTCGTCAAGGCCTGTACGAATTCCTCAGGGTAGGCTCGCGCCTCGTCTAGGCGGCGGAAGTACTCCGGGGAGAACCGCGCGCACAGTTCGCGCACGGCGGTACGAATCTCGCGATGGTTTGGCGTGTCGGGCACGCCGGGACGGGCGCTCACGATGCCACGCCGGCACCGCCGTCCATGGCCACGGTGCCATCCGCGGTCGTCGCCCACACGTGGATCCGCCCCTGCGGTTCGATCGGACGTCCGCACACGAAGAACGGCCCGGTATCGAAGAGCGGACGCACCGCGCGGAACCAAAAGTCGGTGACGCGCGACTCCGGCAGATGCTCACGCAGCTGCTCGAGGAGCAGCGTCGCGACGAGCGGTCCATGGATCACGAGCCCCGGATAGCCTTCGACCTCGGTCGCGTAGCGCCGATCGTAGTGAATCCGATGTCCGTTGAAGGTCAACGCGGAGTAGCGAAAGAGCAGCACATCATCGACCTCGACCCGCCGACGCCACGTCGGCTCCGGCGGAACCGCCTCCCCGACCGATACCGGTGCCCCCGCCCGCCCCCCCTGCCCCCCCTGCCCCTCCCGCCCCTCCCGCCTTTCCTGGCCTGCCTGTCCTGCCCGTCCTGCCGCCGCCTCCCGATAGACGATGTTGTGCTCCTCGATGAGCGCGAGACCATCCCGATTCGAGATCTCGTGCCGCACGACGACGAACACGAGCGGTCCGCTGCGGCCGCTCTTTGCGGTCACATCGACAATCCGTGATTCGCGCACGATCTCATCGCCGACACGCAAAGGGTGTTCGAAGCGGTAGCGGCCGCCAGCGAACATGCGGTGAGGCAACGGGACCGGAGGGAGGAAGCCTCCGCGCTTGGCATGCCCGTCCGGCCCCAGCTCGGACGCCCGTTGGATGGGCAGGAAGTACAGCCAGTGCCAGAGCGGCGGCACCGGGTCACCGGGGCGAGGTCGAGGATCGTCGCGATCCAATGTGGCGGCCAGTGCCGCGATTGGCGTCGGCGTCACCTCATCCCTGTATGATTCGCTCCGGCCAATCCACGTGCGCAGTCGATCGACGTCCACAGGTGCTCCGCCGGCCGACTCTACCACGGGCACGAGCCCACCTCGCTCGAACGCGCTCGGCTGGATCGCCATCGCAGGCGTCTCGACGGCGATTCTGCTCCTGCCAGCGCCCGCCTCGGTCGCGCCGCAGGCCTGGCGCCTCTTTGCCATCTTCGCCGGCACCATCGTGGGCCTCATCGTCCAGCCGCTGCCGCTTGGCGCCATCGCGCTCATTGGGCTGTCGGTTGCGGCGCTGACCGGGACGATGCGGCCGGGACAGGCGCTCGGCGGCTATGCCGAGCCGCTGGTCTGGCTCGTCTTGGCCGCGTTCGGGATCGCGCGCGGCATGATCAAGACCGGGCTCGGACGACGGATCGGGTTCCTTTTCATCTGCGCCATGGGGCGCACGTCTCTGGGGCTCGGCTACGCGGTCGTCGCGACCGATGCCGTCCTCGGTATGGTCGTGCCGTCGAACGGGGCCAGGGCCGGCGGCATCGTGTTTCCGATCGTGAAGAGTCTCGCGGAGGCCTATCACTCGGAACCAGGCCCAAGCGCCGCGCGCCTGGGCACGTTCCTGATGCTGATGGTCTATCACTGCGACATCATCGTCGCAGCCCTCTTCCTGACGGGGAACGCGTCGAATCCGCTCATCGCGTCGCTGGCACGTGAGGTCGGCGGCGTGGACATCAGCTACAGCCGGTGGGCGCTTGGCGCTGTCGTGCCGGCACTCGCCTCGCTGCTGGTCGTGCCGCTCTTCCTCTACTGGCGCCGCCCGCCGGAGGTGAGACGCACGCCGGACGCGGCGGAATTCGGTCGTCGGGCGCTCTCGGCGCTCGGCCCGATGAACCGCGGCGAACGCGTGATGCTCGGCGTGTTCGCCCTTGTCACGCTGCTCTGGCTGACCACGAGCTGGCACGGCATCGACTACGCGGTCACGGCGATCGTCGGTCTCAGCGCGCTGCTCATCGGCGGCGTGCTCACTTGGGACGACGTGCTGTCGGAGCGAGCCGGTTGGGACGTGTTCATCTGGTACGGGGCCATCTTCCAGATGGCGCGCGCGCTCGGAGAGGGCGGTGTGACCAAGGCCTTCGCGGCGCTCTCGACACAGGCGACGAGCGGCGTGCCCTGGCCGGTGACCTTCGTCGTCCTTGTGTTCGGCTATGTGTACGCGCACTACGGGTTTGCGACGAGCACCGCGCGCGTCTCAGCGCTGTTCGCGCCGCTCCTGCTCGTGCTGATCGCAGCCGGGACCCCGCGAGCGCTCGCGGTCTTCTCGCTGAGCTACGTCTCGATCCTCGGCGCTTCGCTCACCCACTACGGCACCACGTCGTCGCCCATCTATTACGGCGCCGGCTATACCTCGCCGACGACGTGGTGGCTGGAGGGCTTCTTCATCACCACGATGAACACCATGATCTGGCTCACCGTCGGGGCGGTCTGGTGGAAGGTGCTGGGCTGGTGGTAATCGACCGAGGCCGAGGCGGCCAGGCGAACGCGCCGATGGCCGAGCTGGCCGCCCCGCACGCAAGGTGACCCTTGATCTTCTCGGAGGGGACGTAGAGGATGGGGGCTCCCAAACAGGCCATTGTCATGATCCCAGATCCAACGGCTCCGCCGGGGCGTACCGGTCCTTGGGAGATCGGCGCCCCGCCCATGCGTCACGAGACACACTACGACGACCGGATCGTGCGCTGCTTCGTCGATCGCGCCTTCACTTTGCCAGCCATGTTCGAGGATGCGGTGCGGCGTCACTCGGACGGCGAAGCGCTCGTCTGCGGCCAGACGCGCCTGACTTGGGCGCAGCTCGATCGAGCCGTGTCGGCTCGGGCGGCGGCGCTGGGTCGTCGAGGCATCGAGCCCGGCGACCGGGTGGCGCTGCTGCTCCCAAACGGCCTCGATTTCCCCATGACGCTCCTCGCCATCGCCAAGCTCGGGGCCGTAGGGGTGCCGCTCAGCGCGCGGAACAAGCGGTCCGAGGTGCAGTTCATCCTGAATCACTGCGAAGCCGCCGCGGTCGTGTTCGCAGCGTCGCTGGCGTCCGAGCTCCCTCGGGACATCGACGTGCCGATGTTGCGCATTCGCCTCGCGGTCGAGAGCTGGCCGGTGACCCTGAGCTCGGACACTCCATCGACGACGCCAGCTCCGACCATAAGCGAAGACGACGTCGCGCTCATCATGTACACGTCGGGCACGACCGGTCATCCCAAGGGTGCGATGGTCTCGCACCTGAACCTGGTGCACGTCGCCCATCTCTACGCGTACTGCATGAACCTCTCGGCGGCCGATCGCTCGCTTGTGGCAGTGCCCCTCAGCCATATCACCGGCATCGCCGCTCATCTGATGACCACCATTCGCTGCGCGTCGACGCTCATCGTGCTCGAGACCTTCAAAGCGCCCGACTTCCTCGCGCTCGCAGCCCGCGAGCGAATGACGCATACGGTGCTCGTGCCCGCCATGTATAGTCTCTGCCTGCAGGACGAGCGGCTCTCGAGCCATGATCTGTCGGCTTGGCGGGTGGGTGGCTACGGCGGCGCGCCCATGCCGGCGGCCACTATCGCCGCGCTGACGGAACGGCTGCCGGCGCTCTCCCTGATGAACTGCTACGGCGCCACCGAGACCGTCGCCCCGATTGCGATGATGCCCCCAGGCGAGACTGCCCAGCATCGGGCGCGCGTCGGCCGCGCCATACCGGGTTCCCAGGTCCTCGTCGTTGACGAGCAGGGACGGGAAGCACCGGCTGACACGCCCGGGGAGCTGTGGATGGCCGGTCCAACCGTGGTGCGCGGCTACTGGAACGACCCTGAGGCGACGCGCGCGAGCTTCACGAGCGGCTTCTGGCATTCGGGCGACATCGGGTCGATGACCTCCGAGGGCCTCATCGGCGTCCACGACCGCAAGAAGGACATGATCAATCGGGGCGGCTACAAGGTGTTCGCCATCGAGGTCGAGAATGTTCTCTGCGAACATCCGGCGGTCGTCGAGGCGGCCATCGTCGCCAAGCCCTGCCCGGTGCTCGGCGAACGGGTACATGCCTTCGTGACCCTGCGACCGGGTACGCTCGAGTCGGCGCACGCGTCGGTGGAGGCCGAGCTGAGGGCCCTCACTGCGGATCGTCTGGCGGACTTCAAGGTCCCCGAGTCGTTTACGCTCTCGGCCTCGCCGCTGCCTCGCAACGCCAACGGCAAGGTCCTCAAGCGCGACCTGCGCGAGCAGGTGAGCGCGGTCGCCGCCCATCCATGACGATGCCCGCCGAGCCGCTGCTCGTCTCCCGCAATCACGGGGTCGTCTACCTGCGTTTCAATCGGCCCGACGTCCTGAACGCGATCGACGCGGCGCTGGCGCAGGCGTTTCTCGCCGCGTGCCGGACGCTGCCGGCTGACTCGTCCGTGCGGGTCGTCGTGTTGAGCGGTGCGGGCCGGGCCTTCGCCTCCGGGGGCGATCTCCAGGCCCTCCGGCGTGATCCGCTGACAACGGCGTCCGCCTTGATCGAGCCGATGCACGAGGCGCTCGCGATCCTGGGCGAGCTGGATGCGCCGGTCCTGGCGAGCGTTCACGGCTCCGTCGCGGGTGCCGGACTCAGCCTCGCCGCCACGGCCGATCTGGTGATCGCCGCCGAAGGCACGCGCTTCAATCTTGCGTACGTCAACATGGGGACGAGCTGTGATCTCGGCTCGTCCTGGGCGCTGCCGCGCCTGGTCGGGTTGCACAAGGCACTCGAGCTCGCGCTCCTCAGCGAAACGTTGACGGTCGACGAGGCCTTGCGGCTCGGTCTCGTCAACAAAGTTGTCGTCGCCAGCGTGCTCGAGTCCGAGACCGAGGCGTTCGCCGAGCGCATCGCTCATCGCGCGCCGGTCGCCGTGCGGAACATCAAGCGCTTGATGCGGCGATCCTTCGACCGCGACTTCCGCGCCCAGCTCGATGCCGAGCGCGAGGCCTTCATCGAGTGTGCCGCGACCGCCGACTTCAAAGAGGCGCTGGAGGCGTTCTTCGAGAAGCGTCGTGCCCACTTCGAAGGCCGCTAGCGCCCGCACGAAGGAGCGCCTCGGTGGCGAACGTCACCGGATACAAATGTTCGTAGTACCACAGCTTCGCGAAGTAGAAGCCGATCGGGGCCGGAGAGAAGACCGTTCCGTCGCTCGTCGCTCGGCGCACCCACTCGATACCGCGATCGATCGCCGCTCGAGCATCCGTACCGTCGTGGCGCCCGGCTTCAGCCGGACGTTCCAGTTCGGCGAGCGCCGACACCGCCAAGGAGGTCTCTTCGATGCTCGATGGCGTGCCGGTGACTCCACCCCATCCGCCGTCCTCGTTTTGAGCACGGATCAACCAGGCTGCCGCTCGCGCGATGGCGCCCTCGACAGGCGCTGACGTCCGGCGGTCAGTCTCAACGAGCGCCATGAGCACGCGGGCGGTTCCGTAGGTCGCGTTCTCTTCGTCCTTCGCGTGCTGACTGCCAAACCAGAGGGGGACGAAGGCACCGTCGGCGCGCTGAGCGCGCAGAAGATACGCAACCGCGCTCGAGACGGCGACATCGACGCGCGCCGCCTGGGTCGCGTCGAGCGCTGTCCGCCACGCCAGCCACGCGCGGACCGCATGCGCCGTGATGTCGGCGCCGCTCCGGTCGAAAGGAAGCGCGCCCCATCCACGGCAGAAGGTCGGCATGCCGCCGTCGCGATTCTGCAGGTTCAGCAGCCAGTCCACGCCTGCAGCGGCCGCGCGACGGATGACCTCCGGATCGTCGCCCGGCCCAAGGCTGTGGAGCGCGAGCAGCGCGCCCGGTGTGTCGTCGGCGTCGGGCACCCCGCCAGGCAAGTCGGTCCAGCCCCAGGCGCCCGGGGCGGCACCCGTGAAGGGATGCTCGCCGCTCGTCTGCTGCTCGAGGAGCCACGTGCGCACGGTCGCACGATCGGCTGCGTCCAGGCGATCGCACAGACGACCGTCCGACGCGAGCGCCCCAACGGACAACGTCGTCAGCCACGTCGCAAGGTTCGTGTCGATCGGCCAGCTGCCGTCGGGCCGGACGTTCCTCCGCAAGAAGTCAACCGCCAACCGCGTCACGGGATGCTGTGCACGTCCGGCAGCGACCAAGGTCATCGCCACGAAGCTCGTGAGCGGCGCCGCTTCCAGGAAGCCGCCGTGCGGCGGCTGCAGCGAGCTGAGGACGGTGAGGGCTCGGCTCGCCGCGAGCTCACGCAGGGCGCGCGTGAATGGGTTGCGTGACGGGCAGCAAGGTCGAGACCGTTCGTTCCAAAAGCGTTGGATCAATCGGCATAGTGTGCAGCCCAGCGGGCGCCAGGTCGTGTGCTTCGACCAGCACAGACTACCTGGAATACGAGCTTCATCGTCGGTGCGTGGCGGGCGCCAGTCGCATCCCCTCCCAATCGGTCCTCTGGAGGCGTCGGGAGTCGTGTTGTCACTGAGTTGGCGATCACCCTATTCGGGAGGACTGCACCTTTTTGATTGACCCGTGGCGATCGCAGGGTGTAGATCGAGCCATCCTAGCGGCTGCTCGGGCTCTTCACTGCGTTCTCGAATCTTACGCGCCCTGCGCACTCATGAGCTTCGTCGTCCGGCGGGTAATCGGGCTCAAGCGAAGGAGGGCAGATGGCGGCACATCGAACAGTCGTGGGACTCGTCGTGGCCGGGGCGCTGCTGGTCCCGAGCGCGGCGGCGGCACAGTCGACAGGCAACATCGCGGGGTTGGTCAGTGATTCCACCGGCGCCGTCCTCCCCGGCGTCATCGTAGAAGCGGCAAGCCCAGCACTCATCGAGAAGACGCGCGGCGTCGCGACGGACGCGCAAGGGCGCTACCTGATCGAAGCGCTCCCCCCGGGCACCTACAGAGTCACCTTCACCCTGGCCGGCTTCCGGACCGTCATCCGCGAAGGCATTCAGCTGTCCACAGGCTTCACGGCGACCGTGAACGCCGACCTGTCTATCGGAGCTGTCGAAGAGACCGTCACGGTGGCGGGCTCCACTCCCCTCGTCGACGTGCAGAACGTCCGGACCCAGAACGTGCTGCAGCGCGAGGTGCTCGACGCGCTGCCCACCAACAAATCGATGCACGGCTATGCGTCGCTGACGGTCGGCCTGAGGAACGAGGCCCTCTTTGGCAAGTACGACGTTGGCGGAAACAAGACTGACAGTTACGGCTTCGTCGCGATGCACGGGCTCACGGCAGAAGACGGCCGAGTGCTCTATAACGGCATGACGTTCAACAACATGGTCGGCCTGGGGGGCGGCCGGAGCAAGCAGTTCTTCGTCAACCAGATGGACGTGCAGGAAATTCAGCTCGAGTTGGCCGGCATGACGGCGGAGAACGATACCGGCGGCGTGCACATGAACGTGATCCCCAAGAGCGGCGGCAACATCTTCGCGGGGTCGGGCAACTTCGAGTTTTCAAACGGCGACCTCCAATCCAACAACTTGAGCGATGCGCTGAGAGCCCGGCGCCTGACGACGGTCACGCAGCTCAAAAAGGTCTACGACTACGGCGCGGGCTACGGCGGGCCCATCAGGACGGACAAGCTCTGGTTCTACACCTCGCACCGGTGGTGGGGCAGCCAGGAATGGGCGGCCGACAAATTCTTCCAGCTGAATAACGGCGCGCCGCTCTACACGCCCGACCTGAGCCGCCAGGCTCATTCCGACTTCTACCAGCAGGAGAATTCGGGCCGCGTCCGGTGGGCGGCGACCAACAAGCAGACCTATACGTTCTCGTTGCACAAGCAGCGTAACTGCAACTGCAACCTGTTCATCGATTTTCCGGATCGAACATACGAATCCACGGTCGATTACACGTATTACGGCATCTGGATGGGTCAGGCGACCTGGGTCTATCCCGTCACCAATCGGCTGTTGATCCAGGCCGGCGCCACGCACCTGCACAACATGACCGAGCCCAAGTTCCAACCGGAAGTGACGACCAATGCGATTGCGACCCGCGACTTCGCGAGAGGCGGCTTCTGGTACAACGGCCCGCCGGCAGGGAACCCCACCTGCTGGGAATGCGGCCCTGGGCTGGAACACAACTACGGTCAGCGGAACCAGCGGTTTTCGGTGTCCTACCTCGCTGGCGGCCACAACCTCAAGGTCGGAATCCAAACGCAGCAGGGGCTCCAATCCCTGGGGACCTCGGGCATCAACTTCGGCAGAAACGCCCTGCCTCTGAATTACAACTTCTTCGACGGGAGACCTATTTCGATCATCCAGATCGCCGCACCTGCCGGGGATCAGGTCAGCAAGATGCGATCGTTCGGGCTCTACGCCCACGACCAATGGGTCGTCAGGAAGCTGACGCTCAACCTGGGCCTCAGATACGACCACTTCAACGCCTGGGTACCTGAGCAGACCCGGCCGGCCGGCTTTTTCACTCAGGAACTGCGCGTCGACCGCATCGACGACGCGGGCAACTTCAACGATCTCTCACCGCGCCTGGGCGTGGCCTACGACGTGTTCGGCAACGGGAAGACGGCAATCAAGGCGTCTATCGGGCGGTATCTGGGCGCGCTCGGCTCGACGTGGGCGAACACCAGCAACCCCGCCTACAGTCTCGTGACGCAAGCGAACCGGACCTGGAGCGACGCGGACTTCGACTTCGTGCCAGACTGCGATCTCCGCAACCGCGGGGCGAACGGCGAGTGTGGGGCGCTCGACAACCAGGCGTTCGGCACCGTGGTGCAGACGACGCGACTGTCCGACGACGCGCGTGAAGGGTGGTTCAAACGGCGGTACATCTGGGATGCCTCCGTGTCCGTGCAACACGAGGTAGCGCCCAACACCTCGGTCGACATCGGCTATTTCCGGACGTGGTCGGGGAACTTCACCGTGACGGACAACACCCTGGTGACACCAGCCGACTACGATAGCTTCTGCATTACGCTGCCAAGGGATCCACGTCTCCCGGGTGGGGGAGGGAACCAGCTCTGCGATCTGGGGGATATCAAGCCGGCGAAGTTCGGCCTCTTCGATGGCGTAGTGAAACGGTCCAAAGAGTTCGGCAACCAGGAGCGCGTCTTCGATGGCGTGGATGCCAAGCTGACGTCGCGCTTCCGAGGCGCGCTGATCACAGGCGGGTGGAGCATCGGACGGACGCGCCTGAACTGTGTGGTCGTGGACGCGCCGGTGCAGTTCTGCGACAACCGTCCGCCGTTTCAGTCAGACTTCAAGGCCGGCGTGTCGTACCAGCTGCCCTACGACATCCAGGTCGCCTCGGTGATTCAGAACATTGCCGGGGCGCCCAAGTGCTTCAACGTCGGGCTGTCGGGATGCCTCATCTACTATGTGGCGCCAAGCGCTCAGATTGCGCAGACCCTCGGGCGGCAACTGTCCGCGTGCGGCGAGGTGACCGTCGGGTGCACGGCGTTTCAGCTCACGACCCTAGCCGAGCCGAACACGCTGTTCGAGGACCGCGCAACGCAGATCGACCTCCGCTTCTCGAAGCGAGTGGCCGTCGGCAGCAAGTTGCGGATTCTGGCAAAGGCTGACGTCTACAACGTGCTCAATCGGTCGGCGGTGGCACGTCAGAACTTCACCTATGGTCCGAGCTACGGAATTCCCACGGAGGTGATGGGCGGCCGCTTGTTCAAGTTCGGCGCGCAGCTCGATTTCTAGACTCACGTGGGGCTCCGCCCCACACCCCGGCTCGGTCGCTCGCGGGGTCCCCACGCCCCGCGCCGCTCCCTCGCGGGCGCGCCGTGCGCGCCGCCGTGATGCGCCCCTGGAGCGCGACAGCCTCCACGGCCCGCATCACGGGACTCACGTGGGGCTCCGCCCCACACCCCGGCTCGGCCCAGGTTCCGAAGAACGCCCCGCGGCTGGAGCGCGTTCGGCGCCAAGCCGCCTGGGGCCACGAACGCCATCAGCAGCCAGACGCGGAACCCGGGCATGGGGCGAGCGCTGCCGGCTTGTGCGGCGAGCATGGCCGTCATGAACAGTCCGCTGTTGGCGACCATCGCCCTCGCGCTGCGCAGCTCGAACCAGTCAGGCATCATCGGTGGGTGCTCGTCATGCCGCACAAGCCAACCGAAGCCAACCGCGTCAGACCGCGGCAGACCCGCGGCGCGTTGACCGCGCACGCGATTGCACTCATCATGGTCCACTCATGACGCTCCAGCAGCGCACGCTCTTCATCACCGGTGCGAGTCGCGGGATTGGACTCGCCATCGCCCTCCGAGCCGCGCGCGACGGCGCGCATGTGGCCATCGCCGCCAAGACGGCCGAACCGCATCCGAAGCTGCCCGGCACCATTTACACGGCCGCAGAGGCCATCGAGCAAGCCGGCGGTCGCGCCCTCCCGCTCATCGTCGACGTCCGGGACGAAGGCGCGGTGGTCAAGGCCGTGGAGCGGACGGTCGACGTGTTCGGGGGCATCGACATCTGCGTGAACAACGCGTCGGCCATCAAGCTGACTCGGACCGACGCCACCTCGATGAAGCAGTTCGATCTGATGCACCAGATCAACACACGAGGCACGTTTCTCACGACCAAGTCGTGCCTGCCGCATCTCAAGCGCGGCACGAACCCGCACGTTCTGAACATCGCCCCGCCGCTCGATCTGCGCCCCGAGTGGTTCGCGCCGCACGTCGCCTACACGATGGCGAAGTTCGGGATGAGCCTCTGTGTGCTCGGCATGGCCGAGGAGCTGCGCGGCGACGGGATCGCCGTCAACGCGCTCTGGCCACGCACCATCATCGCGACGGCGGCGATTCAGTTCGAGTTCGCCGGCGGTCAGTTCATGAATCGGGCGCGGACCCCAGACATCGTGGCCGACGCCGCCCACGCCATCCTGACCAAGCCGGCATCGTCGTTCACCGGTCGATTTCTCATCGACGATGAGGTGCTGAGCGCGGAAGGGATTCGCGACTTCGACCGGTACCGCGTGGACCCAACCCAGCCGTTGATGTCCGACCTGTTCCTCGATCCGAGAGCCCCGCTGCCGCCCGGAGTGACTCTTGACGCTGCCGCCAGCTGACCCTTCCTGCCCTTCCCGCCCCAGCCCTTCCACCAAGCCTACCCGACCTACCTGACTTACCCGACCTACCCGTCCTGCGCGCTTCTATTCGAACGGCAGCACCTGTGGGACATCGAGCGGGAGGGAGAGCACCCACAGGCCGACGCAGGTGTACGCCACCATGAGTACCAGCATCGGCAGTTGACTCACGATGCCGCGGGGGGCGCCAGCGAAGACCCGCAGAGCCGTTCTGTGGGCCAGATACACGCCGGCGACGTGCCCCGCGAGCACGAGCGCGACCTGACTGTGCCAGATGAGGCCCATGTTGAGCGGCTTGGGCGGCGCGAGGTTGGCCTGAAAGAGTTGCCAGCCGAGGCCGAACGGATCGGCCGCGAGCGGCCACAGCCGGGGAAACTCGGCGATGAGGATGGTCGCGTAGTGAGTGGCGTGGTAGACGAGCGCGATCGGGACAAGCGACGGCGCAAACTCCGAGGCGAGCGTCCACAGACGCGCAGGCGTGCGCGTCACGATCCTCGCGCACCAGAGCACACCGAGATACAGCAGGAGGTAGAGGAAGGGCGAGATCACCAAGCCGGCCCACTGGTAGATCCGATACCACTCGGTGAGCGCCGCCTGAGCGGCGACCATATCGCTGCCCCAGAGCGGCTGCAGCACGGGGAGCAGCTGCTGCCAGTACAGGCTGACCCACAGGTACGTCTGGTGGACGGCGTCGTAGGTCGTCGACGAGAGCATGAAGAGCACGAAGAGCACGAGCGTGCCGTGCATGGGCAGGCTTACGGGTGCGCGGTCGAATGGCGCGCGTAACCGCACGCGCGCCAGGCCGTCCTCGTCGGAATACTCGATGGGGGCGACGAGGGCGATGAGACCGAAGAACACCGCGAAGAGCTCGCCGTAGGTGAACCAGGCGCGTCGGCCGAACGCGAACGTGCCAGCTAGGGTGATCGCCGTGTAGACGAGCGCGGTCACGGAGAGCACGTACGGGCGCGGAAGCGTGAAGAGCTCGATCCAGATGAGCGCCACGTACGCCACGAAGGCGGGCGTGTACCCGAGCCACGAGGGATAGCGCAGGCGGGCTCGCGAGACATCCAGCCCTGCGCGCTCGAGCAGGTCCACGAGCGTCCGCCACGGGTTCACGAGCCCGTAGAGGTCGCCGAGAACCGCGGTCACGTAGGTCAGCCCGAGCAGGAATCCCACCCAGAACAGCGTCAGATTGACGTTCGCGCGCGGATCCGCGGTGCCGATGAGCCCTGAGACCACGGTCACCACGAGACAGGCGATCGCGACCAGACGCATCGCGCCGCGAACGACCGCCCATGCGCGCTGTGCGCTGGGTGTCTTGGGCAGAAGGTCGATGCCTCGAGCCGCGGAGGGCGAGGCGTGCAGCGCGTCCGCCGTTCCACCGGCGGGTTGCCCCATCGCGTACGCCACGACGGCAAACGACAGGATGAGGGTCGCCGCGCAGGCATAGAGATACATCCAGAACGGAACGGGCAGCGTGTACGGCTGGACGAAGACGTGCGCGGCCGCCGGCATCGTGCCGCAAAGCATCACGCCGAAGAACCCAACCACCCATAAGACCTGTCGTTGTCGATACACCACTGGCTCCCTCACCGAGGCATCACCTGCAAGGCCGCCACTTCGGTGAACGCCCCGTCCTGCCCGACCAGGTGCACGCCGAAGCGGCCGGCGAGCGTCGCCTCGAAGCTACCCGACGCTTCCTGTCCCGGCTCGAGCTCCAACACGAGCTGCTGCTCGTGCTCGTGGAGATGGATCACGCCGGGTCGATTGGAGAGGATGCGCAGCGTGACGTGATCACCCTCGGTGGCGATCAGGATGGAGGGCCCGGCGACGAGCCGGTCGTTCTCGAACTGGAGGCGATACGTGCGCGACTGCCTGGGCGGCGCCGGCGGCGCGGTCCGCGCGAAGCCGACGTAGAGCGCCGAGAGGAGCGCGACGGTGGGAAGGCCGACGAAGAGGGCCCGCCTGAGCGCGGGCGAGCCCCCGGTCGTCTGCGTTCGGATCACTGCTGCGTGGTCACTCGGAACTTCTGCGCGAGCGACGACAGCTTGTTGGTGAAGCGAGCGATCTGGAAGCCGTTCTCGTGGCTCGTGAACCACAGGTGCAATTCGTCGCCCTCACGACGCCAGTGCAGGTTCGACGAGGCCCAGTCAGCCGTTCGCTTGGCGTGGCGCACGATGGACGAGTTCGACGCGCCCGACGGCAACGCTCCACGGGCCGGCGGCTTGTAGTAGGCGATCTCTTTTGGCCGATAGGGGTCGCGGATATCGAACACCCGCACACCCGCCTCGAAGTAGCTGCACGCCAGATACTCGGCGTTCTCGGCATTGTCCGCCGTGCAGTAATGGCTGGAGTAGCCGAAGAGATCGGCCAGCCCGGTGTCGGGCTGGATCTTCGAGCAGTTGGCGGGATCGTGCACCTCGAGCATCAGCTGCGACGCGATCCTGGGATTGCGCTCATCGGAGATGTCGATGATGCGGGCGAAGCCGTAGGGCGGCAGGTTCTGCGCGCAAGCCGCCTTCGCCCCTTCGGCGATGCCACCCGCGCCAGCTTCGTCGGCGAAGATGATGTACGGGCGTCCCGCGATCTGGACACGCTGCGTCATCTGCGCGACCGCACCGTCCTTCCAGTAGAGCGAGGAAATCACCTTCGTGTCGCCGCTCTTGCGTCCCTGAAACGCGCTGGTGTCGCTGATCACGAGTCCGTTCTGGCGCTGCGGCTCGCCGGGTCGGCTCAGCCCGCCCGGCTGGGCCGTGTAGAGGCGATCGCCGCCTGCATTGAGCGCAACGTCGTGCGGCAGTCCCGCGCCGTTCTCACCTGGCCAGACGCCGAGCAGCTTCGGCGCCGCAGGATTGTCGACGTCGATGGCGTAGGTGCTGACACCGATGTGCGTGCCGTAGTAGGTGCGACCGTCCGGCGCGAAGTTGCCTGCGTGTCCGATGACTTGTGCGGGCAGGTTGATGCTGGCCTTGAGCACCGGCTTGGCGCAGTTTGCGATGTCGTAGATGGCGAAGCCCGGCTGCTCCCCTCGGCCATTGTCGCCTTGGATCGCCGCCAGAAGCTTCCGCGGCACGTTGACCTTCAACGACTCCCATGGATCCCACATCGGACGCGCGTCGAGATACGTCGAGACAATCGGCAGACGCGGATTGCTCGCATCGATCACGACCACGCCTTTGCTGCGAACCCCTTCACGCAGCGCCGTCCCGTAGTACGCGCAGTGATCGAACGCCGCCATCTGGTAGTTGGCGCCTTCGCCCTGGTGTTGCCCGACGAGCTCGAGGTTGCAGTTGTACGCCTTCGACGAGGCGCCGCTCATCCGCTCGGCGATCGTCGTCTGTCCCTGCAGGCCGGTTTCCAGCCGATCTCCCTTGCCGCACTCGGCCTTGGGTACCGGTTTCAGCCACGGCTGCGGAGCTCCCGCCTGGCCCGCGCCGCGTCCGTTCGACTGTCCGGCCACCACCGGCCACCCGTCAACGGCCCACGCCGCGGCGACGACGCCCGCGAGGGTGAACGCAACGACGGCCTGGTGACGCCTCCGTCTCGCTCGCACCATCACAGCTCCTCCTAGGCCCCCTACTGTACTCAAAATGCAGGCGACCGACGGCTCGTCTCCTCAAGAACTGGCCGATTGGCGAGGAGTCGTCCGATGCCGCAGACCCGCCTCGCCATGATCGAGATCCTGGCCGGGGCGCGGGTCCACCGGAGGGCGCCGCACCACGGGGCGGCACCGTGGGTCCGAGCGCGCTGGGACGGGCCGGAACCGAATCCGCGGGCTTGGCTTATGCTTGGGCCTTTCTGGACAAGAGAGCCCACTTCGCTTCACGTGACTGGAGGAGACACATGCCGAAGTACCTGATCAAGGCCAACTACAATGCCGACGGCGCGCGCGGCCTCCTGAAGGAAGGCGGCACGGCGCGGCAAAACACCGTGCGAAAGCTCGTCGAGGGCATCGGCGGCACGATGGAGCTCTTCTACTACGCCTTCGGCGACGTCGACGCCTACATCATCGTGGACGTGCCGCACCAGACCGACGGGCTGGCCCTGACCCTGGCGGTCAATGCGTCGGGGGCTGTCCGCCTGACCACCGTTCAGCTCATCGCACCAGAGGAGATCGACGTGGCCTCGAAGAGAAGCGTCGCCTACCGCGCACCAGGGGCATAAGGCTCGGCTCCGTCTCAGTTCGTCGTTGACACGGCGACGCGAACCGCGCCGCCGCCCCTCCTCATCGACCGCCTCGCTCGACGAACCTTTGGTGCGAGGACTTCGATGCCGCTCACGCCTGACGTGACGTTCGGACGCTCCGGACTCCGTGTCAGCCCGCTCTGCTGGCTTTTCATCCGCAGGCCTGAAGTCATTGGCCACTCGGCGATGCACGCGGGCGCCACGGTCAACGGCGAGCCGTCGCAGTCCTGCCCAACTGGCGTGACGCAGGAACCCAGCGGTACTGACACCGCAACGGCCTCGCGGTCGATCCGATTGTTGGAAGATCTGTCCGACGCCAGCCCCGCCAACGCGGTGGGGCGGGCCGATTCGGGCTACAGCCCCGGGATGCCGGTGAGGCTGATTGCCGTATTCATCCCCGCACCACCACGCGGGCCGGGTGTGCGCGCGGCCGGCACTGGAGCGGCTCCAGCGCTTGCGGAGGGCATGGCCTGCCCGGCCGGTCCGGTCTGCTGGAGCGCCTCGAAGTCGACGAGCGCGAGATCGTAGGCGAGCACGGCCGCGAGCTCGTTGGTCCTCGCCTGGACGAAATCGCGCTGCGCCTGGATCACGAGGAAGTTGGTCGACAACCCGACGTCGAAGCGCTTCCGCTCGGCGTCGAGCCGCTGCTCGGCGAACGCGGTCACGGCGCGCGAGGTCTCGACGCGCCGCGCGTTCATCTCGACCTTCCACGCCGCGTCGCGAATCTGCTGAATCGCGCGCCCTTCGGCGCTCTTCACGCGCGCCTCGGCTTGGGCGCGTTCGAGCTTGTTTCTCGCGTAGGTCGCTTCCTGCACGTTCTGCCCGAGCGGATACGACACGGTCACGCCCACCGCCCAGGTCGGATAGTCGCTTCGGAACAGCTGATCGAGGATGGATCCGAAGCTCGTCACCGTGCCGGCCCCGACGACCGTCCCGGGAAAGCCTCCGGCGCGCAGCACCTCGGTGCCTCCGAGCCCGCTGGCTTGGTAGGCGGCGTTCAGGCGCACATCCGGCAGGCGCTGGTTGCTGCCGTACTTCACCACCGAATCAGCCGTCCTGACGCCCAGTCGCGCGCGCGACAGATCGGTCCGGTCACGCAGTGCGTTGGTGACGGCGGCGTCGACATCGAGCGCGACCATGCCCACCGGCGGCGAGTCCACCGGCTCGAGGACCACACGCCAGTTGTCACGATTGGTCGTATCGAAAATGAGCAGGCGCAACCGGTCTTCGGTCTGCTTGACCGCGGTCTCAGCGACGATGAGCTGTTCCTGATTCGCGGCGACCTCGGCCTGCGCGGAAACCAGGTCGAGCGGGGGCGACTGCCCCACGTCGACCTTCACCTTGTTGACGCGCACCAGCTCCTCGGCCAGCTGCAGCGCCGTGCGGCGCGCCTCGACGTTCGCCTTGGCGGAGACGAGGTTCCAGTACGCCGCCTTCACGCCGGCCACGGTTCGCACCTCGCTCTCTCGTAGGCTCGTGCCAGCCACCTCTCGGCCCAACTGGCTCGTCATCACCTGCAAGCGCGGTCCGTCCATCGCCAGGTCGCGCAGCAGAGGTTGCGAGACGCTGAGGGCCAGACCCGATCGGACGAGCGGGTTGAAGCTGTTCAGCACGCTGTTGCTGTCGGTGTGCGAGCTGTCCCACGAGACGTTGTACGACGTGCCGAACCAGGGCAGGTACTGGCTGACGCCGACGTTGGTCGTCACGACGTCGGTGCGCGTGGGAATTGGGAAGAGAAAGTTCGCCGGCGGCTGGAGCTGGTTGTTCCGCTGCAGGCCCGTCGTGAGCGAGGGCTTGAAGACGGCCGTCGCCGCGGCGACCTGCGTGTCGCCGATCGCCGGGTCGAGGCGCTCAGCCGCCAGGTCGAGATTGCTGGCGAGCGCCATCTTCACGGCCTCGTCCACGGTGAGCTTCAAGACCTCCGGCGCCGGAGGGCTGGACTGCGCCGAGGCGGTCCGCAGCGAACCCACGGCGAACACGAAGAGGACCAGTACGGAAGGAGGACGTAACGTCATGACCATGTCCCTGCCTACGATCCAGCGCCCGTGGCCTCTGTGACTGCCGCCGGCGCTGGCGCGGTCCTGATGCGACCGCGCCTGGCGAGCCAGGCCGACGCGTCGGCGAAGAGCGAGTACGCGACCGGTGTCGCCACGAGCGTCAGCACCAACGCGAGCGACTGCCCCCCGAAGATGATGAAGCCGATGGCGCGGTTGTTCCCCGATCCACTGCCCTCCGACACGATGAGCGGCACCATGCCGGCCACGAACGCGAAGGTCGTCATCAGGATGGGCCGCAGGCGGTCGCGGCTCGCCTGGATGACGGCGTCGTGCGCGTTCAGGCCGCGCTCCATCAGCTGGTTCGCATGATCGATCTGCAGAATCGAGTTCTTCTTCACCACGCCGAAGAGCACGAGCAACCCGAGCGCCGAGAAGATGTTGAGCGACTGGCCGAACGCGATGAGCGACAGGAGCGCGAACGGCAGCGTGAGCGGCAGCGACAGCAGAATCGTCACCGGGTGGAGCCACGATTCGAACTGCGCCGCGAGGATGAGATACATGAAGACGAACGACAGCAGGAACGCGAGCACGAAGTTCTCACCCGCCCGACCCAGCTCCTTCGACGGACCCGTGTAGCGCCCGCGATACTCGGGACCGGGCTTGATGCGCTCGAACTCGGCGGCGATCGCGTCCTGCACGGCCGCCTGCGATCCGTTCGGCAGCAGGTTCGCCAGCACCGTCACCTGGCGCTGGCGTGACAACCGGCTGATGGTCGATGGTGCGGTCGACGGCACGAAGGTCGCGATGTTGTCGAGCGACACGCTCCCGAGCCGATTCGAGGGGACGGTCAAGGCGCCAATGGCTTGCTGGGTGGATCGATCCTGGGCCAGGGCGCGCAGGTGCACTTCGTACTGCTCGCTGCCCTCGTTATAGGTCGTGACCTGATCGCCGCCGACGAGCAGCCGCAGCGCCTCCGCCGCGTCGCCGACCTGCACACCGAGGTCGGCGGCCTTGGGTCGATCGAGATGGACGCCCAGCTCGGGTTTCCCGACGTTGAGCGTGGTGTCGACGTCGACAACGCCCGGGAAGGTCTGGGCCTTCGCGACGAGCGCGTTGCCGATCTTCTCGAGCACGGCGAGATCGGGACCGTTGATCAGGTACTGCACCGCGGCGTTCATCGATCCGCCGCCGCCGACGAACGCGACCTGCTGGACCGACGTGCGCATGCCTGGCGCCAAGGCCGGGAGGAGCTCGTCGCGGATGATCGCCATCGCCGTGAACTGATCGCGCTCGCGCCGCTCGAGCGGCAGCATCTTCACGTAGACGGTCGCGAGATTTCGCGTTTGGGCGGGATCGCCTCCAATGGTCGTGAGCGTGTACTGCACCTCGGGAATCCGCTCCCGAATGGCCTTGCCGACGCGATTCGCGATGAGCTCGGTGCCCTCGAGGCTCGTGCCCTCGGGCGCCCGGATGTGCACGTCGAATTCACCTTGATCGTCGAGCGGCAGGAAGTTCTTGTTGACGATGATGAAGAGCGGCACGCTCGACATGAGGACGAGCACGGCGACGACTGCGACGATGGCCCGATGCCCCATCGCCCACTCCAGCATGCGCGTGTAGGCCATATCGACGGCGCGGAACACCCGGGAGTTCTTGGACGAATGATGATCCTTGCCGTGCGGATTCACCTTGAGCCAGCGCGCGGCGAGCATCGGCGTCAACGTGAAGCTGACGAGCAGCGACACCAGAATCGCAAACGCCATCGTCAGGCCGAAGCTCTGCATGAAGCGGCCCACGATGCCCCCCATGAAGGCGACGGGGACGAAGATGGCGACGAGCGAGAGCGTCGTCGCGAGCACCGCCAGGCCGATCTCTTCGGTCGCCTCGATCGCAGCGGTGTGGTGATCCATCCCCTTCTCTTCGATGAAGCGGTAGATGTTCTCGAGCACCACGATCGCATCGTCGATGACGATGCCCACGGCGAGCGTCAGCGCGAGCATGGTCATCAGATTGAGCGTGAAGCCCATGTACCAGACGAGCGAGAACGAGGCGATGATCGAGGTCGGAATGGCGATTGCCGCGATGACCGTCGATCGGATGTTCACGAGGAATACGAGCACGACGAGGGCTGCGAGGATCGAGCCGACGACGAGGTGCTCCTCGACGCTCCGAATCGAGGCGCGGATGAAGTCCGAGGCGTCGTGGGCGATCCGCACTTCGTAGCCGGCGGGCAGGGTGGCCTTGATCTCGTCCAGCCGCTCGCGAACCATCTCGACGACCTCGACCGTGTTGGTCCCCGACTGCCGTCGCACCTGGAGCAGCACGGTCGCCGTCCCGTTGAGCGACGCGATCGTTTCAGGCTCGGCCTCGCCGTCCTCGACCTGCGCGACGTCGACGACGCGAACCGGATGGCCGTCTTTTTCTCGGATCACGATGTCACCGAACTCCGCCACCGACTGCACGCGCCCGCGCGTGCGCAGGTTCAACGACTGCTGCCCCTGATCGACACGACCGCCCGGCACCTCGACGTTCTGCGCCTGGAGGGCGCGTGAGACGTCGGTCACGGTCAGGTTGTGGGCACGCAGCCGATCGGCATCGAGCCGGATGTTGATCTGGCGCTTTCGGCCGCCGATGACGAGCACCTGCCCGACCCCGCTCACGCTCTCGAGCTGGCGGCGCAGCACCTTGTCGGCAAACTCGGTCACGTCGCGGACGGACTTGTTGGCGGTGAGCGAGATGCTCAACACGGGCGCCGCGTCGGGGTCCATCTTCTCGATCTTGGGCTGCTGGACCGTGCGCGGCAGGAGCTGCATCACGCTGCTAACCTTGTCACGCACCTCCTGCGCGGCGACGTCGACGCCCTTGTCCAACAGGAAGCTCACCATCACCACCGACACGCCCTCCGACGAGGTCGATCGGAGCTCGTCGATGCTGCTGATGGTGTTGACGGCCTCCTCGATCTTGTCGGTCACCTCGGTCTCGATCTGCTCGGGTGCGGCGCCGGGCTGGACCGTGGTGATCATGATCATCGGGAAGTCGACCTTGGGGAACATGTCGACGCCGAGGCGGAAGAACGAGAACGCGCCGACCACGGTCAGCGTCACGATGAGCACGGTCGCGAAAACCGGTCGGCGAACACAAAGTGCGGCGAGCCACTGCATGACGAAGTCCTTGGTTCTTGGGCCTTGGTCCGGCCTTGGGCCTTGGTCGGTCCTTGGTCCTTAGTCGGTCCTCACTGCGTTGCGACCTTCAGGCCGTCGACCAGTTGATTGATGCCGGTCGTTGCGACCCGTTCGCCGCTCTTCAAGCCCTTGGTCACCTCGACCGTGTCGTCCGCGGTCTGGCCCAGGGTCACGAGGCGTTCTTCGACGACATTGCCCGACACGACGAAGACGCGGCTCGCGCCGCCGAGGGTCTGGACGGCCGCGGCGGGCACGACCACGCCGGGCGTCTTCGCCGGCTGCTCGAGCCGCGCTGTGGCGAACAGGCCGGGCTTCAACTCGCCCTTCTTGTTGGCCACGATCGCCTCGACCGTGAGGGCGCGCTGCGTGGCCTCGAGCGCGGGCGACACGAACCGCACAGTCCCCTCGAAGGTCCGCCCCGGGTACGCGTCCACCTCGAAGACCACCAACTGGCCCACGCCCACCACCGACATGAACTGCGCCGGCACGGTCAACTCGATGCGCAGCGGATCGATGCGCACGACCGTGGCCACCTTGGTGCCTCGGGACACGTAGTCACCGACCGAGACGTGCCGCTCGGCGACGACGCCCGAGAAGGGGGCCCGCACGACCGCGTCCGCAACGGCCTTCTGAGCGAGCGTCAACCGCGCGCGCGCACCCTGAAGAGCCTGATACTGCTGACTCGCGGCGTTCTTCGCGACCTCGACCTGCTGGCGCGCCGCCTCGACCTGCGTGCGTCGCTGGTCGAACTCCGACTGCGACACCACCTTCTGCTCGAGCAGCGACTGGATGCGCGCGAACTCGCTCTGGGCGAGCGCCAGCGACGCCGCCGCATTCTGAACTTCAGGAACCGCCTCAGGATTGAACGCGCTGCCCGGCTTCAGACCGAGACGGGCTTCGAGCTGCGCCACGTTCGCCTCGGCCTCTTTGGCGTGTGCTGCCGACTCCTCGGGCGAGAGACGCACGAGCTCCGTCCCAGTGCCCACGCGACTGCCTCGCTCGATGGGTGCGGCCACCACGCGGCCACCCGCCTCTGCCGCCACGTCGGCCCGTTCGTCGGCCGTGAGACTGCCCGTCACGCGGACGAAGCGCGCAATCGGCTGCTCGACGGCGGCCACCGTGTCGACGCGAACGGTCGCGGGCGCCGGGTGCGTCGCCTGCGTGTCGGTCTTCGCTGATGACTCGCAGCCCACGGCGGCCAAGGCCACCAGCCCGATCACGGGGGCGGTCGCAAGCGGTTGGAGGAAACCGAGCACACGTCGCATGAAACGCTCCTACGGAGTCGCAACACCCGACGCGATCACGTCGAGCGCCTGAGGAGAAACCTGGTTCCGGAAAGGCACGCCCGCCTGGAGGCCGGCGATCGTCACATCGAGGGCGTAGCGCGCCAGGACGTCCGGGTCTTCGTCGGCCGGCACCCGGTCCGATAGCCGCAAGGCGGCGACGCCCAGGATTCCTACGATGAGCAGCCGCAGCGCCGCTTCGGGCTTCGTCGTCATCGGGAGGCTGCCCACGCGGAGGCACGCGGTGATGTGGCCCAGCAGCTCCGCGCGCAGATACCGAGCCGAGTCGAAGGACTCGTAGTCACGACTGATACGGGGCACGGTGCGGTCGAGGAACATCAGCGCGAAGTACTGCGGGTGGTCGATGCTGAACTGGTAGAGCCGCCAGAGCGACTCGCGAAGCCGGTCGAGGGGGGCCAGGGTTTCGGCGCCCTGCTCGCTGGCCGTGGCCAGGCCCAGGAGGGCGAACCCCTCGGTGGCCAGGGCGTAGAAAATGTCGTCCTTCGACGGGAAGTAGCTGTACAGGGCCGCCGGGCTGTACTCAATCCGCTCAGCGATCTTTCGGATCGATACATTGCCGTAACCCTCTGCAACGAAAAGGTTTCGTGCGGCATCAAGGATCGCTCTCCGGACGGCTTCTCGGTCGCGTTCCTGGCGTTCTTTTGTGCCCATCTCTTCCACTGTATCGAACGCTGTGGACAAATTGAACAGTGTTCAGTTCTGATGGCGTTAGACGTCATGAGGGCGGGAGAGGTTCCCCCCAAAATTCGTCATTGACCCGCAAGACGCGAGGACTCGCCATGGATCTCCGCCGCACGGCACGCCACCGTGACCGCGCCGTGCTCGCATCTGCCCACGGAGCACGCCTTGCAGTCAGGCCGTCGGACCCGCGGTCGGTCCTCCGTCCAGGCGTGCGCGATCTGCCACCTGTGAGGGCCGGCCGGGTGTGTCACATGGGCCCGACACGTGCGCAGCGCACGAAGAGGCCCGAAGCCTATCCATGAGCGCGCGCGTTCCTTTCGCCCTCCTCACGTCTCTGCTCGTCCTCGCCGCAGGTGCCGCCGCCACCTCGGCCACGGCTCAGACCGTCACGTTCCGCAAGCAACAGAGGAGCGGCGTGACCCGGAGCAGCGGGGTCGAGTCGCCCGTTGCGGCCCAGGCTCCGACGTCTGCCGAGAGTCCTCCGGCGCCGGTCGCATCAACCGTGGAGGCCGGTGGCGGGCCTGCGCCGCGCCCGACGATCCTGGTTTCAACAGCCTCCGTCGAGCGATCGGCAGGACCGATCGAGGCCACGATGCCGCGTGCGGTCGACGTCGATCCGCCCGTGCCCGCAACGCCCAGCAGTTCAGTCGTCGGAGGAAGACCGGCAGAGGGTCTCCTTCCGAACGTGCGCGGCGTCGACACACGCTTCGTCGCGGCCGACACGCCGCTTGCGATGTCGAGTGCGTCAGGAAACGCCATCACGGTGCGGGATCCCAACGGGACTGGACACGTCCTTCAGGTCTCGCTGCTCGTCCGCCACGGCACGGTGTCGCTGACGAACTTCGCCGGCCTCCGCTTCACCAAGGGCCGTCCCGTGAGCTCGAGTTCGATGACGTTCTCCGGCACGACCGAGGACGTCGGTCTTGCGCTCGATGGCCTCTCGTTCGAGCCCGAGCGCCGCTTCACAGGCGAGGCGCAGTTGTGCCTCGACCTGAGCTATTCAGCCGAGCCGCCTGCCAGCGGCAGCCTCTGCGCAGACCAGGTCGAAGCCTACGACGCGGATCGAGCCGCGGCGGCGCCTCGCTTGGCTGCGCGGATCCCGATTGTGGTGACGCCGGTCACTCAACCATCGACCAGGGTCGACGCTCCCCAGCGCCACGGCGAGTGATTCTGCAGTGCCAAGCTTTGGTCCGGCCCGGGGCCTCCGGTCCTACGTCCCAGATCAACCCGTCCATCCCAAGACCACGGGACCAGGGACGGACCAAAACCGAAGGCCCTAGCACCAGGGCCTGACAGCGCGCGACGCGAGATTTGAACGCGCTAATTCACGGCACTCCGGTTCGTGCGGAACTCCACCTCGAGCTGGATCTTGTCGTCGACGCTCAAGAGCACGGGCACCGACGGCTTCGTGATCTTGTAGTCCGAGAAGAGCAGCGACCCACGGGCGAGACCTGCCACTGTGCCGCCCCGCAGCGTCGCGACGATGTCGAAGGTCTGCTCCTTCGTCACGCCGTGCAGGGTGACGTTGCCTATCAACTGGAAGCCGATCGCCTGCACACGCGGGGGACTCGGCAGCGGGAGCGTGAGACCCTTGACACGGTTCGGGACGAACTCGAGCATCGGGAACTTGTCGACTTCCAGCGTCCGCGTTCTGATGTAGTTGTCGCGCGGCTCCTGGTCGCTCGTGAACGTGCGCATGTCGACTGTGATTTTCGAGTCCTTGCTGACCGTGCCGTCCGGCGCGATGACGATGCTGCCGGTGACCGCGTCGGTGGTTCCCACGGCATCGCTCAAGACGCTCAGGCCGACGAGCTGTTCCGAGACGCGGTAGCGCGCCGTGGCCTTGGCGAGCTCGAGCTTCGCCGGCTTCGAGGTGTCGAAGGTCGGCAGCGGGGGCGGTGTGGTGGCAGGTGCCCCGGCGGTAGGCGCAGGCGGCTGGGGGCTTTGAGCGGACACGCCGGACCAAGGCCGGGTCAGCACGACCGCCGCGATCCCGGCAGCAAACAGAGGTATCCACAGGTGGTGTCTGGCGTTCACGTTTCCCCTCCCTTAGGTCCTGGACCGTTACGGGCGATCCCGAAGAGAGAGACGATACCTCAACGGACGTCCACCGAGAGGGCCGAACGCGAGGTTCTTGCGGGAGCCGGGGGTGAGCGCCGGCGTGCGGCGCCGCGGATCCCGCCATCCAATTCCCCGGATTTGCGCGAAAAACTCGCCCTTGCGCGGTGTCTAGCCGCTTGACAGCGGCTGGGATGGCTCATACCGTTGAACAGGATGAAGACCTCGTAAGGAACCCAAGTGCCGCGCTGGCGGGGGCAGATGTTCCCCTGGATGCCTGCGGCATTTCGCGGTCTGGATTGTTTCTCATCGGCCAATCTGGCTCGTCCCGTCGGGGCGGTAAGTTTGGTCAAATCCCAGAGAAAACCAATTCGCCCGTGCAGGAGCGTCAGGAGGAGGAACAGGTGACAGAACCAACGTCGAAGTGGGGACCCGCTCAGCGTGGCTTGTGGACGGCGCGCGCTGTGGTGTTTGCGATAGGCCTACTCGTTCCCGGTATGGCCGCCGCGCAGCAGATTGCCGGTACCGTGAGCGATACCACCGGCGCCGTGCTTCCCGGGGTGACGGTCGAAGCCCGGAGCCCGGCGCTCATCGAGCAGGTCCGAACCGTCACGACCAACGATCAGGGGCAGTACCTGATCGCCGGCCTGCAGGCCGGCGTGTACTCGGTGACCTTCACGCTCACCGGCTTCAATACCGTCGTCCGTGAAGGGGTGAAGCTGACCATCGGGTTCACGGCGCAGATCGATGGCCAGCTGGCCGTCGGGTCGGTGTCGGAAACGATCACCGTCGCGGGGGCGAGCCCCGTGGTCGACCTGCGCAACGTCAACCAGCAGCAGGTCATGAACCGCGAGGTCATCGACTCCATTCCGAGCGGCAAGTCGATCACCGGGTACGGCCTGCTCGTCCCGGGCATGGTCGGCG
>Ga0194132_10001243_pt1 | contig 51680 bp, 48 predicted proteins | sample TA2KigOf80mmetaG_FD_148612 | JGI IMG/M metagenome (GOLD analysis project Ga0194132, IMG submission 148612) | Freshwater microbial communities from Lake Tanganyika, Tanzania - TA2015054 Kigoma Offshore 80m | ecosystem: Environmental > Aquatic > Freshwater > Lake | place: Tanzania: Lake...
CTCTCGCTGCGTCCCGGCCGCTCGCGCATCGTCTCCCAGGCCGGGACATTTCCGACCGACCTCTATGTCGTCCAGGGGCTGAAGACGCTGAGGCCCGAGCTCGAGCTCCGTCTCGTTGCCGACGGCGCCTCGGTCGAAGCAGCGATCGACGAACACACCGCCGTCGTCTATCTGAGCCAGGTCGACTATCGCAGCGCCCGGCGGCTCGACATCGGGGGCCTGACGGCTGCCGCCCATGCCAAGAGCGCGCTGACCGTCTGGGACCTTTCGCACGGCGCGGGCGCGGTGCCGGCCGATCTCGATGCCGGAGCCGCCGACTTCGCCGTCGGCTGCGGCTACAAATACCTCTGCGGCGGGCCGGGTGCGCCCGCTTATAGCTTTATCGCCCGGCGCCATCAGGAAGCAGTGAAGCCGGCGCTTGCCGGCTGGATGGGCCACGCCGATCCCTTCACCTTCTCGACCGACTATGCGCCGGGACCGGGCATGGCGCGCTTCATCGTCGGCACGCCGTCGGTGATCGCCAACGCCGTCATGGAATGCGCCTTCGACATCTGGGCCGAGGTCGATCCGTCCCAGGTCTTCGCCAAGCATGCCGCGCTCGGCGACCTGCTGATCGGGCTGACAAGCGGCGTGCTCGATCTTGGAAGCCCGGCCGATGCCGGCGAGCGCGGCGGCTTCGTTGCCCTCCGCCATCCTGCCGGCGCGGCGATGGTCGGTGCGCTCGCCGACGCCGGCGTCGTCTCTTCATTCCGCCCGCCCGACAGCATCCGCTTCGGCCTCAGCGCGCTCTATCACCGCTATGTCGACATCTGGGAGGTCGCCGAGCGCCTTTGCCGCATCGTCAGGGACGAAACCTGGAAGGACGCTAAGTATCGGAAGACGAAGACGATCTAGGCTTTCTACTCCTCTAGAGTAACTTTCTTTCTCTGGCCACCGATGGCTCTTGCCTGGGAGAAACTCGGAAAATTACTATAGAGGAGTGAGGCAGGAGCCACGCCCGCAACGCACAGCACAGCACCGCCGCCCGGCCAAGCTCGGAGGCGCGAAGAAGTATCGTGATCTCGCCGACAGCCTGCTCACCCGCATCGAGGCCGGCGAGTGGAAACCCGGCGACCAGCTTCCAGCCGAGACCGAGCTGGCGAGTCTCAACGACGCCAGCGTCGGCACCGTGCAGAAGGCGCTGCAGCAGCTCGCCGATGACGGCGTGCTGGTCAGGCGGCATGGCAGCGGCACCTTCGTTGCCATCGGCAATGTCCGCGACGAGCAGATTCGCCACTTCCGCTTCCTCGCCGAAGACGAGCAGTCGGTGCTGCCGATCGCGATCGAGACGATCTCGGTCGATATGCTCGGCGAACAAGGCCCCTGGGCACGCTTCCTCGGCAGCGAGACGAGCTATGTCCGCGTGCTTCGCCGCATCGGCATCAACGCCGAGTTCGAGATCGTCTCCGAAGTCCTGCTGAGCGGCCGGCAGTTCGGCCAGGTCGCCAAGCTCGAGCCCAAAGAGCTGAGGCACGTCCGCGATCTTCTCAGCGCCCGCTATCACCGACCGACGCTCAAGGTCGAGCAGACCGTGTCGGTGCAGGTTCTGCCGCCTCGCGCCTGCCGGCTCATGTCGGTTCCGCCCGGGACGACCGGGCTCGTCTGGGTGATCCGCGGACGCACCTATCGCGACGCGCCGCTGTCCTGGCAGCGCGTCTTCGTGCCGCCCTCGGACCATCCGTTGCTGTTCACCGCCTGGCGCGGCTGAACTTACCTGTACAAAGGGAGGACACCATGCATCGCCTGACCACGCTGCTCCTCGGAACCGCGCTCACCGCCTTCGCAACCGGCGCGTCCGCCCAGACCGTCCTTCGCGTCGTTCCGTCCGCCGATCTCCGGGTCCTCGACCCGGTCGCGGTAACCGTCAACCTCACGCGCATCCACGGCATCCAGATCTACGAGTCCCTGTTCGCTTGGGACGACAAGTTCCGGCCGCAGCCGATGATGATCGAGAGCTACGAGAAGACGCCCGACGGGCTCTCCTACTCCTTCACGCTGCGACAGGGCCTCAAGTTCCACGATGGCTCGACGATCACCACCAAGGACGTGATCGCCTCGCTGAACCGCTGGATGAAGCGCGACGCCATGGGCCGGGGCATGGCCGCCGCCGGCGGAAGCTTCGAGGCCAAGGACGACCGTACCCTCACGCTCAAGCTGAAGGAACCCTTCGCCTTCGTCGAGTTCTCGCTGGGGTCGGGCGTCGGCCAGCTGCCGATCATCATGCGCGAGAAGGAGGCGATGACCGATCCGGTGACGCCGGTGACCGAAGCGATCGGCTCCGGCCCATGGAAGTTCAACAAGGCCGAATGGGCCCCGGGATCGAAAACCGTCTACGAGAAGTTTGCCGACTACAAGCCCCGCACCGAGCCCACCAGCGGCCTTGCCGGCGCCAAGCTGGTCAAGGTCGACCGCATGGAATGGATCGTGCTGCCGGATAGCACGCAGGCTGCGAACGCGCTCGGCCGCGGCGAGATGGACTTCATGGAGCAGCCAGCCCCCGACTCGCTGCCGATCCTCAAGCGCATGCGCGACGTGACCATCGGCACGGCGGTCCTGCTCGAAAGCCAGGCCTGGATCCGTCCGAACCACCTCTTCCCGCCCTTCAACAACATCAAGGCGCGTCAAGCGCTGGCCGCGTCGCTGAGCCAGCAGGACTACATGATGGCCTTCGTCGGCGACACCGAGCGCTTCAAGGAGTGCTACGCCTACTTCACCTGCGGCGGCCCCTTCGACACCAGCGCCGGCTCCGAGGCCTATCGCAAGCCCGATGTCGCGCGGGCTAAGCAGCTCCTCGCCGAGTCCGGCTACAAGGGCGAGAAGGTGTACCTCCTCGCCTCTAACGAGGCGGCGCTCAGCAAGTCGATGTTCCCGGTTGCGGTCGAGCAGATGAAGGCCGTCGGCTTCAATGTCGAGGTCATGAACTTCGATTGGGGCGCCACGATCGCGCGCTGGATCAAGAAGGACAAGCCGGGCGAGGGCGGCTGGAACCTGTTCGTCGCGGGATCGCCCGGCGCCGTGGTCTTCCACCCGATCGGCAATTTCTATGTCGACCTCAGCTGCGGCGGCACCAACGGCGCCGGCTGGCCCTGCGATGAGGAGGGCGAGAAGCTGCGCCAGGCTCTGCTCAAGACCACGACCGAGAACGATAGAAAGGCAGCGCTCGACGCCTTCCACCGTCGCCTCTGGGAGCATCAGCCGTTGATCCTCGCCGGCCAGTATCAAGTGTTCAGCGCCTGGCGGAACAACATCGAAGGCGTCATCAAGGCGCCGACCCTCGCCTACTGGAACATCTCGAAGAAGTAGCCATGAACGACAACCCGAGCGCCGTCAGCGTCACCAGAAACGTCGCGTGCAGGCTCCGCGACGGCACCATCCTCCGTGCCGATGTCTATCGGCCGGAGGGTGGGGGCAGACACCCGGCGCTGCTGTGCCGTACGCCCTACGACAAGTCGGGCGATCTCTATGTCCGCGACGCGCAGGCGATCGCGGCACGCGGCTACATCGTCGCGGTCCAGGACGTGCGCGGCCGCTACGCCTCGGACGGCGAGTACAACTGGATGTTCGGGCATGCCGGTGCCCGCCAGAACCGGCCGGACGGCTACGACTCGGTCGAGTGGGCAGCCGCGCTCGACGGCTCGACCGGCCAGGTCGGCACCTGGGGGAACTCTTATCCCTCCTCGCTCTGCTGGCTGATGGCGGGGGAGCAGCCGCCATCGCTGAAGGCCATGTACACGAGCGGCATGGCGATGAAGCACACGGAGATGAACTACGGCATCCTCGAGACCGGCCGCCGGCTGCAATGGATCCACACCATGGCAGCGAACGCCCGCAAGCGCGCCGGCGACCCCTTCGGTCCCTATAAGCGCGCCGAGGCCGACGATGCCTGGACCCGCGTCGACCGCGGCAAGTGGATCTGGCGGTTGCCGCTGGAGACGATCCCCAAGGACGTCTTCTCTACTCTGACCGAGCAGACGCATCGCCACTTCCGCGAGGCGCATCACGACTACTGGGCCTTCGACCAGGCGCATCCGAAGGTCCAGGTGCCGGTGAGTTGCACCACCGGCTGGTGGGACCGCCTCGGCGGTACGACCAGCAACTACATCGGCATCGAGAAAAATGGCCCGGCCTCGCTCAAGGGCAGGCACCGTCTTGTCATCGGCCCCTGGGGGCACTCGACCGAGAAGTGGGTGGGGACGCTGGGTCCGCGCGACTACGGTCCACGCGCCAACGCCTCATATCCGGCGGAGCTGACCCGCTACTTCGATCGCGAGCTCAAAGGCATCGAGAACGGGCTTGAAGGCGAGCCGCCGGTCAAGGTCTTCGTGCTCAACGACAATGTCTGGCGCTTCGAGAAGGAATGGCCGCTGGCGCGGACCAGGTTCACCGAGTTCTTCCTCTCGAGCGGCGGCAAGGCGAACACGCCGGCCGGCGACGGCACGCTGACCGCCGAGCCGAAGTCCTCCGAACCCGATCGCTACGACTACGATCCCGCCGATCCGGTGATGAGCCTGATGGGCCTGGACGCCCAGGCCGCGCCCTGCGACCAGGCGATCCTCGGCCGGCGCCGCGACGTGCTGGTCTACCAGACGCCGCCACTGGAGAAGGACCTGCTGGTGATCGGGCCGGTCTTAGTTCATCTCTGGGCCGCCTCCGACTGCCCTGATACCGATTTCGCCGCCAAGCTGATCGAGGTCGGTGCCGATGGCGTCGCGCAGAATCTCTGCTACGGCATCATGCGTGCGCGCTTCCGCCAGGGCTTCGACAAGCAGGTCATGCTCGATGCCGGCGTGCCGCAGGAATTCGTGATCCCGATGATGCAGGTCGGCATCCGCTTCAGGAAAGGCTCGCGGATCCGTCTCGACATCGCCAGCTCCGACTTCCCCAATTTCGACCGCAACCACAATACCGGCCGCGACTTCTGGTCCGATCCGGAGCTCAGGGTCGCCCGTCAGACTGTCTTCCACGACCCGCGCCATCCCTCGCGGATCGTGCTGCCGGTAATCCCCGACTGATTATGCGGCTCACCCTTCTCGGCACTGGCACGCCCTCACCCTCGGTCAAGCGCGCCAGCTCCGGCTATCTCATCGAGGTCGGCGGCGACGTCATCGTGATGGATCACGGAGCCGGCGCGCACCAGCGGCTACTCGAATCCGGCCGCACCTCGACAGACGTCACTCATGTCTTCTTCAGCCATCTTCACTCCGACCATTGCCTCGACTATCCGCGCATGGTGCTTCAGCGCTGGGACATGGGCGCCGACCGTATTCCCGAGCTCAAGGTCTTTGGGCCGCCGCCGATCCGGCGCATGACTGACCTATTGTTCTCGCGTGAGGGCGCTTTCGCACCGGACATCAATGCGCGGATCGAGCACCCTGGCAGCATCGACATGCTGATCGCCCGCGGCGGAAAGCCGCCGCGCAAATGGCCGAAGCCGGAGGTCGCGGAAGTCAAGTCCGGCGACGTCATCGACGGCGGCAAGTGGCAGGTCACCGTCGGCACCGCCTCGCATATGCAGCCGCAGCTCACCTGCTTCGGCTACCGGCTGGAGTCCGACGAGGGCTCGGTCTGTTACTCCGGCGACAGCGGCGGCGTCTGCCGCGACATCATCGAGCTCGCGCGCGGCGCCGATGTGCTGATCCATATGACACATTTCCGCGCCGGCACCGAGCCTTCGGCGGTCTATCGCGCCTGCGCCGGCTGCCATGTCGACGTCGCTACCGTGGCGCGCGAGGCCGGGGTGCCGACACTCGTGCTCTCGCACATGCTGGAGCAGATCGATCAGCCCGGTATCCGTGAAGAGATCCTGCGCGAGATGATGGCGATATATTCCGGCACCATCATCTGGGGCGAGGACCTGATGGAGGTCCCGATCCGCGGCGCCAAGATGGCGAAGTTCCTCTAAGAGCCCGACATGCCGCACTCGACCTACCTTGCCGACCAGATGGGCTCCGCAACTCTCGAGCCGACCGGTTCCTTCGAGGCCGGTTCCTACGGCTCCTTCACGCTCGCCTACACCGCCGGCCCCTTCGGCATCGACGACAGCGGCGGGATCAAGATCTCGTTCCGCACCACGACCGATATGGGGAAACCGCAATTCACCGACCCCAAAGGCCGCAACTACACAACGGCCGAAGCGAGCAACGGGGCGGCGCTGCATCTTCTCTTCGACCGCATCAACATCCGGCCTTGGGTCCATACGCTCTACGTCCGGTTAATCGGCGGCTTCCTCCGTGCCGGAGAGAAGATCACGGTCCGCTTCGGCGACCGCCGCCAAGGCAGCGAGGGCATCCGCCTGCAGACCAATGCCGAGACATATTTCCCGTTCAAAGTCTATGTCGACGCCTTCGCGACATACGACTTCACTGAGCTGCCGGACTCGCCCGCGATCGACCTGGTCCCCGGTCCGGTCTCGGAATGGCGCGTGATCGCGCCGACCCTGCGACGACCGGATGAGAAGTTCCGTCTCGCTCTCGTCAAGCTCGACCGCTGGGGCAATCCCGGCGCCAGTGGCGGCGGCCGTTTCACGCTCACCTGCACCCTGCCCGTCAAAGGGCTGCCGGAGCGGATCGCGGTCGGCCCCGACGAGGGCACGGTGCTGCTCGACGAGCTTGCAGCAAGCCAGCCAGGCGATCTCGTCGTTGCGCTCACCGACGAAGCCGGCAACGCCATCGCACGCAGCAACCCCACGCGTGTCGTCGCCGGCAACACCTCGTCGTACTGGTCCGACTTCCACGGGCAGAGCGGCGAGACCGTGGGCAGCGGCACGGCGCGTGATTACTTCGCCTTCGCCCGCGACCAGGCGCTGCTCGACATCGTCGGCCATCAGGGCAACGATTTCCAGATCACCGAGGCCTTCTGGGACGAGCTCAACCGGCTCACCCGCGAATTCCAGGAGCCGGGCCGCTTCGTCACCATGCCGGGCTACGAGTGGTCGGGAAACACCGGCGTCGGCGGCGACCGCAACGTCTTCTTCAAGCGCGAGGGCCGCGTCATCCACCGCTCCAGCCATGCGCTGGTGACCGATGGACGCGATGGAAACACCGCCGCGCATACCGCGACCGACCTGTTCAGCGCGCTCGCCGACCAGGAGGCCGTGACCTTCGCCCATGTCGGCGGCCGCTATGCCGACATCGCCGTCGGCCATGACGGCCGCATCGAGCGTTCGGTCGAGATCCATTCGACCTGGGGCACCTTCGAGTGGTTGCTGCACGATGCGTTCCGGCTGGGATACCGCGTCGGTGTTGTCTGCAACAGCGACGATCACAAGGGCCGCCCCGGCCTCGCTTCGCCTGGCGCTTCCTTGTTCGGCGCGATCGGCGGCCTCACCTGCCTGCGCCTCCCGGCGCTGACCCGCGATCATGTATTCGAGGCGCTGCGGCGGCGGCACCACTACGGCACTACCGGTACTCGGCTTCACCTCGATATCCGCGCTTCCTTCGACGAGGGCGAGATCTTCGATGAAGATCCGTCGCTCGGGCCTGCCGCATCGGGACGGACGACGACGGCGACCATGGGCGACATCGTCCGAACCCGAGGCCCGGTTCGGCTTGCCGTCGACGTCGCAGCACCGGCGCCGATCGAGAAGGTCGATATCTTCCGCGGCACCGAGCTGATCGCGACCAGACGCCCCTACGATGCGAGCGGGCCTTCGCGGCGACTGCGCGTGATCTGGGAAGGAGCGGAGTATCGCGGCCGCGGCCGCCAGGTCACCTGGGACGGCGAAGCGCGACTGACCGGCAACCGCGCGCTTCGCGCCGCGCCGGTCAACTTCCTCAACCCGGAACGGAGGCTCACCGCCGATGGCGGCACGCATCTGCGCTGGGCTTCGGTCACCACCGGCAATCTGGCGGGCATGGAGCTCTGGCTCGACGATGCGAGCGCCGGCGAGATCGCGATCTCGACCAAGCCGGCTTCGCCGAAGTGGAAGATCGCCGAGATCGGCTACCAGGAGACCGTAGTCGAGGCCGGCGGCCTCGGCCGCCGGATTCGCGCCTATCGCCTACCCGAGGAGAACACGCACCGCGCCTTCGCCTTCAGCCTCGACGTGCCGGTTGCCCCGGAGCGCGACAACCCGATCTATGCACGGGTCACGCTCGAGGACGGGCACCAGGCCTGGTCCAGCCCGCTCTACGTCATCCCATAGGCGGCAAGCGGCCCTCGGGCGACGGGCCCCTTTCGCCCGGCCCCCTCTCAGAGCTTCGGCCGCACCTGCGCCCAGGGTCGCACCTTCTCGAATGCGCGCGAGGCCTGCAGTACCGTGTCGTCGCGGAAGCGCCGGCCGACGATCTGGATGCCGACCGGAAGGCCCGCGGGCGTGAAGCCGCAGGGGCAGGTCGCCGCCGGGTTCCAGGTGAGATTGAACGGATAGCTGAAGCCGGCCCAGCGGATCCAGTCCCACGGGTGCTGCTCCCAGTGCAGGGGGATCAGGTCGCCGGCGCGGAAGGCGGCGACGGAGAGCGTCGGCGTCAGCATGAGGTCGTAGCGGCGGAAGAACTCCTGGACCTTGTCTGCATATTCGAAGCGACGTAACCGCATCATCACATATTGAGCGGCCGTGTGGGAGAGACCCGCGCGCGTGCACGCGACGAGCCCGGGGTCCATGTGCCTCTCCCACTTGCCGAGGAGCGGCCCGAGGCTCGCTGCGTACCATGACGAGTAGAAGAACAGCTCCATGTCGGTCGGATCGCCCCATCCCGGATTGTCGACCTGCTCGACATGCGCGCCGAGCTCCTCGAAGGCCTTCACCGCCTTGGCGACGGGCCCGGCAACCTCCTGGTCGACCTTGAGGTAGCCGAGGTTCGGGCTGAAAGCGACACGTAGCCCCTTGATGCCTTTGTCGAGGCCTTTGAGATAGTCGGGCGGCGTTCCCTCCAGGCTGGTGGGGTCCCGATCGTCGGGCCCGGCCATGGCGTTCAGCATCAGTGCCGCATCGCCGACCGTGCGTGTCATCGGGCCGATGTGGGAGATCTGATCCGCGGCTACCGGCGGATACGCGGCGATGCGGCCGAAAGAAGGCTTCAGCCCATAGATGCCGCAGAATCCGGCGGGCATGCGCACCGATCCGGCTCCGTCGGAACCCTGGTGAAGCGGGCCGACGCCGGCAGCCGCGAAGATCGCCGCACCGGTCGAGGAACCGCCGGCGTTGTATCCGAGCTTCCACGGATTGTGCGAGATGCCGGTCAGCGGGCTGTCGCCGCACCCCTTCCACCCAAGCTCCGGCACGGTCGTCTTGCCGAAGGAAATGGCGCCCGCAGCCGCCAGCCTCTCCGCCGCCGGCGCATCCACCTCGGGGACGCGCGTCGCGAACAGATGGCTGCCGCCCATGGTACGCACGCCCTTGGTGAACAGCAGATCCTTGAGCGTGATCGGGATGCCGTGAAGCGGGCCTAGCTTCTTCCCCTTCATCACCGCCGCTTCCGCCTTCTTGGCGCGCTGGCGTGCGGTATCCGCGGTCCAGGTCGCGATGGCGTTGAGCCTCGGATTCAAGGCCTCGGCGCGTTCGAGCACCGTGTCCATCAGCTCGACCGGCGACAGCTTCTTCCTGGCGATCATGTCGGCGAGCCTGGTCGCCGGCGTGAAGCAGAGCTCTTCCTTGTTCATCTCCCCTCCCCTGATCTGGTCCCCACTAGAGCAGGCCTGGTTCCGCTCGGATAGCAATCTTGTTCCGCTCCGAAATGCCTGCCTGCTAGGGTCAGGGTTCCGAGCTACCCATACAGCCGAGAGCCGACATGAGCCTGAAGACGATCGTCTACGTCTCCCACGCCGATGGCGGCGATGTCCATGCGATGGAGATGAACCCGGAGAGCGGCGACCTCTCTCTCATCGAGAAGATCCCGGTCAGCGGTGTCGCCATGCCGATGGCGGTCAGCCCGGACCGGCGCTACCTCTATGTCTGTCTGCGCTCGGAGCCCTACTCGGTCGCGAGCTTCCGCATCGACCCGGAGACGGGCCGCCTCTCGCCGATCGCGACCACGCGGCTCCCCGACAACTTCGCCTATATCAGCACGGACCGCGGCGGTCGGTTCCTGCTCGGCGCCTCGTTCGCGGGCAACAAGATGGCCGTCAACCCGATCGGCCCCAATGGCTGGGTCCAGGAGCGGCCGGTGCAAGTCTTCGGCACGCCGCGGAACGCGCATTGCGTCGTCGCCGATCCGTCGAACCGCTTCGTCTACGTGCCGTGCCGCGACGGCAATGCCCTGGTGCAGCTTCGCTTCGATGCGGCGACCGGCATGGTCTCTCCCAACGATCCGCTCTTCGTTGCCGCTGCGACAGGAGCCGGTCCGCGCCACGCCGCCTTCCACCCCAACAACGCCTTCCTCTATCTGCTGAACGAGACCGACGGCACGGCCTATGCCTACGCGGTCGATGCGACCTCAGGCACGCTTTCTCTCAAGCAATCCGTCGATGCGAAGCCGCCAGGCCTCACCGGAAACCCGGCTGCCGCTGACATTCACCTGACGCCGGACGGCCGCTTCCTCTACGGCACGGTGCGGGCCTCGAACACGATTGCCGGTTTCAAGGTCCATCCCGAAACCGGGCTGCTCGATCTCATCGGCCACTGGCCGACCGAGGAGCATCCGCGCGGCTTCAACATCTGCACGCGTGGACGCTTCCTCTATGCGGTCGGGCTCCATTCCCACCATCTGCAGAGCTACCGTATCGACGGCGAGAGCGGGAAGCTCAAGCCGCTGAAGCGGCTGGCGATGGGCCAGGGTCCGAACTGGATCGAGATCGTCGACCTGCCCTAACGGCCGAAGACCTTGGCCGCCCGCGCCACCGCCGCTTCCGGCACGGTGACGCCCACCTCCTTCGCCGCTTCGAGATTGACCTGCAGGTCGTAGACCGAGGCCTCGACCGGCTTCAGCGTGCCGGGGTCCTTGCCGAGCAGGACGGGAATTGCGAGCTCCTTCGCCCAACCCTTGCCGGCCTCGTATTGGTTCTGCGCCATCGCGGCGATGGCACCGCGCTGAACCACCGAAACGTCGAGGGCGAAGAGCGGCTTCTTCGCATCGCGCGCCGCCTTTACGACCGCCTCATAGGCCGAGGAGACAGTGTTGTCCTGCGCCGTCAGGATCGCATCGACCTTGGTCACGAGCGTATCGGCCGCGGTCTTGACTTCGGCCGAGGAGGCGACGGTTGCCTCGACCCAGGTGAGGCCGCGCTTCTCGGCTTCGGCCTTGGCGATCTTGTTGAGGTTGATGGAGTTGGTCTCGGACGCGTTGTAGAGCGTGCCGACCGTCTTCATGCCGGGCTTGATCTGCAGGAAGAGGTCGAGGCTGCGGCCGACCGGCGGGATCGAATAGTAGCCGGTGACGTTAGTGCCGGTCGGCTTGTCGACAGCCGGGACGACCCCCGCCTCGACCGGATTGGTGACGCAGCCGAAGACCACCGGTGTCTTGCCGCCTTTGGCTAGCTGGATCGTCGCCATCACGTTCGGCGTCGTGCAGGGCGCGAGCAGATCGACGCCCTCCGTCAGGAATTTCTGCGCGATGTTGCGCGCGTTGCCGACGTCGCCCTGGGCGTTCTGGTAGTCGAGCACGAGATTCTTGCCGACGACGAAGCCGGCTGCGGCAAGCTCGTCGACGAAGCCCTGCCGGGTCGCGTTCAGCGCCGGATGGTCGACGATCTGCGAGAAGCCGACCTTGTAGGTCTTTCCGGGAACCGGCTGCTGCGCCGTTGCCGGCTGCGCCAGCGCTCCGGCAAGCAATGCCAGGGTGAGGAGTCTCAGCATGGTTGTTCCTCCTTGATTTCAGGACAGCAGCAGGCGGTCATCGGCGAGGTCGCGATGCCCCGCCTCGTGGAACTTGCGGACGAGGCCTTCGACCGTCAGCGCCGCCTTCGCCGCGCCAGCCGCCTCGAAGATGATGCGCCCGCGGTGCATCATGACCAGCCGGCTGCCCCAGCGGATCGCATCCGCCATGTTGTGCGTGATCATCAGCGTGGTCAACCGGCGCTCCCGGACCAGCCGATCGGTCAGCCCCATGACCAGCTCTGCGGTCTTGGGGTCGAGGGCCGCCAGATGCTCGTCGAGCAGCAGCAGTCGCGGATTCGCCAGCGTCGCCATCAGGAGCGCAATGGTCTGGCGCTGACCGCCGGAGAGCAGGCCCATACGAGTTTCCAGGCGCCCCTCGAGACCGAGCCCCGTCTCCTTCAGCGCCGCACGAAAATTCTCCCGCAGGACCGGGGTCACCGCCCGGCGGAGCCCGCGCACCCGTCCGCGCTTGGACGCCATCGCCAGGTTCTCCTCGATGGTCATGCCGGCGCAGGTGCTGTCATTCGGGTCCTGGGCGATGCGGCCGAACCAGCCGGCGCGGCGGTGCACCGGATCGCTCGTGATGTCGCGGCCGTCAAGCAGGATGCGGCCCGCTTCCGGCCGAACCAGCCCGACGATCGCCTTGAGCAGCGTCGACTTGCCGGCGCCGTTGGAGCCGATGACGGTGACGAAGTCGCCATCGCCGATCGTCAACTCGACATCTTCAAGCGCACGCACCTCGGAGGCTTCTCCGGCGAAGAAAGTCTTGGTGAGACTCTCGAGCGTCAGCATCAGCCGAATCTCAGCCGGTGCCGAAACCTCGGCAGCGCCAGCGCAAGCAGCAGCAGGACCGCGGTGATGAGCTTCAGGTCGATCGGCTGCAAACCGACATAGAGCGCTAGCACGACCAGCAGGCGGTAGATCAGCACGCCGACGATGGCGGCGAAGATCCACACGCCGATCGTACGATCGGCGAAGATCGCCTCGCCGATCAGCACCGCAGCGGCGCCGGTGACCAGGATCCCGATGCCCATGCCGATATCGGCGAAGCCGTGGTTCTGCGCGACCAGCGCCCCGGACAGCGCGATCAGGAAGTTGGAGAGCCCGAGGCCGACCATCTTGGTCCAGTCGGTATCGACGCCGAGCGCCTTGATCATCGTCTCGTTCTCGCCGGTGGCGCGCACGGCAAGCCCGAGATCGGTGCGCAGGAACGCCGCCATGGCCGCGGCGACGACGGCGACGAAGACCGCGAGGATCGCGATGTTGGCGACAACGCTTTCGCGCAAAGGCAGTCCGAAGGCGTTGAGCGCGGCGACGATGTCGCCGAACACCGATGGCGTGGTGAGAAGGGGCGTGTTGGCCCTGCCCATGACCCTGAGGTTCACCGTATAGACCGCGGTCATGACGATGATGCCGGCGATGATCGCGTTGATGCGGAGCCGCGTGTGGACGAGCGCCGTGACGATGCCGGCGAGCGCGCCGGCCAGCGCGGCGGCGAAGGTCGCGGCGAAGGGATTGACGCCGGCGACCAGAAGCGCCGCGGCCACGGCGCCGCCGAGCGGATAGCTTCCCTCGGCGGTGAGATCAGGAAAGCGGAAGAAGCGGAAAGTAAGCAGCACGCCGAGGCCGAGGAAGGCGAAGAGCAGTCCCTGCTCGAAGGTGTTGCCGATCAGGGTCTGGACGATGTTCATGCGTCAGCCGCGCTTGAAATAGTCTTCCAGCCTGATCCGGTCCTCACCGGGAATGCGGCGGCGCTCGAACTCGGCTTCACGGCCGAGCGGCTTGGTCGCGTCGACGATCAGCTTGCCCCAATGATCGCGATGCGGATCGCGGTAGAAGCCGGGCACGTCGGCGATCACGGTCGTTCGCGTGTCCGCGCGGCCGCGGGTCAGGAACGCCCACCAGACATCGTGCAGATCGTGGATGTCGACATCCTCGTCGACGACGATCACCGCCTTGTTGTAGTCGAGATGCGAGCCGATCGCCGCCATCGCAACGTGCCGCGCCTGGCCTTCGTAGGTCTTCCGGATCTTGACCACCGTGCAGAGCAGGGTCGCGTGCACGGAAACGTCGAGCACGCCGCGCGCCTGGCCGATCAGCGCCTTGTAGATACGCGCCGACGTCGCTTCCTGCAGAAGCACGATATCCTCGGGCGAGCCGCAGAGGAGCCCATGAAAGATCGCGCCGCCGCGATGGCTGACATGCGTTACCTTGAAGACGTGATTGTCGCCGACCGGCACGTAGTAGCCCATGAACTCGCCGAAAGGGCCTTCCGGCCGGCGGATATTCGGCAGGATCTCGCCCTCGATGACGATCTCGGTGTCGGCCGGCACCGTCAGGTCGATGGTCCTGCAGGGCCGCATCTCGACCGGCCTGCCGCGGATCTGGGCGGCCGCCGAGAGTTCGTCCGTCTCGATCGGCAGAGAGGCCGCGGCGGCGAGGAAGATGTCCGGCGCCGTGCCGATCAACGCCGCCGCCGGCAACCCCTTCCTTTCGGCCTCGGCCTTCTGGTGGTAGCGTGTCAAGTCATGCGTCGTACCGAGGCGGATGCGCAGCTCCTCGTCGTTCACATACATCGCACGGTGGAAGGAGAGGTTGGCGACGCCGGTCTCAGGGTCCTTCGCCAGGAAGATCGCCGAGGTGAAGTAGGGGCCGGCATCCCGCTCCCAATAGGTGATCTGCGGCAGCGCCGACATCGTCGTCTCGCGGAGGTCGCCCGGCATCGGCACGGGCTTGAGGAAGCGCTCTTCGCTCGCCTGCATGCCCTGGCAGAGATCGAGCCAGCGGCGGCTGAAGCTGCCGTCGGCGGCTCCGACCATCTCGTGGATTCGCCGCCGGCTGCCGTAGAGGTTGCTGACCACCGGCATAGCGGCGCCGCGCACCTTGCGGAACAGGATCGGCAGATCGTCGCGCGCCTGAGAGTTCTTGATCACGGCGGAGAGCTCGAAACGCGGGTCGACCTCGCGCTCGACCACATGCATCTCGCCGCGCGCCATCAGCCGTTCGACATAGTCCCGCATATCGGTCCTCCGGCTGCGGACCCTATCGGCCGCCCGGCGTTCCGGCAACGGCCCGTCGGGCGTGACGGAACTGCCCGTTCGTGCGAGGCTCCCGGCGGGAGATAACGTCATGCCCAAGATCCTCTCCGACGAGGCCGTGAAGGCCTACCACCGCGACGGCTACTACGCCCCGGTCCGCGTCATGAGCGAGGCCGATGCCGGCCGATACCGCGCGTCGCTGGAGGCGCATGAGGCCAGGACCGGCGCACCGCTGCAGTCGAATTGGCGGCACAAGACGCATCTGCTCTTCACCTGGGCCGACGAGCTCGTCCACCACCCTAAAATCCTCGATGCGGTCGAGGACGCGATCGGCCCGGACCTCCTGTGCTGGACCTCGACCTTCTTCATCAAGGAGAAGAAGAGTCCCGGCTTCGTCTCCTGGCACCAGGATTCGACATATTGGGGTCTCGACCCGGCCGACGTGATCACCGCCTGGGTCTCCTTCACCCATTCGAACCCGGTGAGCGGCTGCATGAAGGTCATGCCAGGCACTCATGTCGGTGAGCAGATCCCTCACAACGACACCTATCACAAGGACAACCTGCTCTCGCGTGGCCAGGAGGTCGCGGTCGAGGTCGACGCCTCCAAGGCCGTCGACCTGGTCCTGAAGCCGGGAGAGATCTCGCTGCATCACATCAAGCTCGTCCACGGCTCCGAGCCCAACACCAGCGACGACCGCCGCATCGGCATGGCGATCCGCTATATCCCGCCGCATGTGCGCCAGCTCAAGGTGACGGACTCGGCGATTTTGGTGCGCGGCAAGGACAAGTACGGGCACTTCCTGGCCGAGCCGCGCCCGAAGGCTGACATCGACGAGGCGGCGCTCGCCGCCCACAAGACCTCGGTCGAACGCCAGATCGGCGCGCTCTATTCAGGCACCGACAAGAAGGTGTTCAGAGCGTGAGTGGGGGCGTGAGCAAGGTCGCGATCGTCACTGGCGGCGCCCGCGGCATCGGCCGCGGCTGCGCCCTGGCGCTCGCCCGCAGAGGCTTCGACATCGTGCTCGTCGACCGGCTCGAGCCCGAGATGGAACGCACCGCCGGCGAGATCGTAGCCGAAGGTCGCAGTGCGCTCCGCTTCGCCGCTGACGTCGCCGAACATGCGCGTGCACGCGAGATCGTCGATCGGGTGGCGAGGGAATGGGGACGCATCGACTTCCTGCTCAACAATGCCGGCAAGTCGATGCCGAAACCGATTGTCGAGATCACTGAGGAGGAGTTCGACCGCACCATCGCGATCAACCTGAAAAGCTGCTTCAACTATATCCACGCGACCGCGCCGATCATGCTGCGCCAGGGCGGCGGGCGTATCGCCAGCATGTCCTCGCTCAACGCCTATACCGGCGGCGTCACTAGCGCCGTCAGCAAGTTCGCCTATGCCGCAGCCAAGGCCGGCATCCTCGGCATGACGCGCGCGCTGGCGAAGGAGCTGGGACCGACAATCTCGGTTAACGCGATCTGCCCCGGCGTGATCAAGACCGAGCTCGGCAACGCGCTGACCAAGGCGCGCGAGCCCGAGCTGATCAAAGGCATCGCGCTCGGGCGACTGGGCTCGCCAGCCGATGTCGCCGAGTTCGTCGCCTTCCTCGCCACGGTGGAGCCGAACTTCATCACCGGCCAGGACTTCAAGATCGACGGCTTCCAGTGGGTGATCTAGCGGCGCAGGCGGGCGTACCGGATTGGGCCAAGGCGCTCGCGGCGACACTCACCATGCAGACGACGGCAGCGCTGGCGACGCGCGTTCTGCCCGTCGTCGGTCCCGCGGTCACGCTCGCCGCCGGGGTGCCTCCCGAGAGCATCGGTCACGTCGCCGCAGCAACGGCGCTCGGCACCATGTGGTTCCTGATGAGCGGCATCCCGCTCCTCTCCCGCCTCGGCCCTGTTCGCCTGCTGCAGCTCGGCGGCGCGCTTGGCGCCATCGGCATGCTGGTCGCGATGACCGGCTCCTGGCCGCTGCTGCTGCTCGCAGCCTTCCTGATCGGCATTGCCTACGGTCCCTCGCCGCCGGCCGGGAGCGACATCCTCAACCGGCATGCGCCGAGCGGCCATCGAAGCCTCGTCTTCTCGGTCAAGCAGAGCGGCGTACCCCTGGGCGGCGCTATCGCCGGGCTGATGGTGCCGGCCGCCGCCGGACTCTGGGGCTGGCAGGCAGGGCTCCTTGCTGCCGGGATCGTCATTGCCGCCAGCGCGATCGCGGTCCAGCCGCTGCGCGAGCGGCTCGACGCCGATCGACGCCGGGAGGGGCCGATCCCCCTCCGCGAGATCTTCGCGTTTGGCCGCTTCATCGCCCCCTTCCGCGCGCTCGGCTTAGCTCCCGGCATGACCGCGCTCACCGCGTCAGGATTCTCTTTCGCCATGGTGCAAGGCGCGGTCTTCAGCTTCTACGTCACTTACCTCGCCGTCGATCTCAGCTTCGGCCTGATCGCTGCCGGCGCTGCCTTCGCGTTGATGCAGGGCGTCGGCGTCGCGTCCCGCGTCGTTGTCGGCTGGGCCGCGGACCGCATCGGCTCGGCGCGGAAAACGCTGATTCTTCTGGCGCTGGGATCAGCGACGATGGCCACGATCATCGCGCTCCACGGTGCCGGCTGGCCATGGTACGCAGTGCTGACCTCGGCCGCGGTCTCGGGCGTAGCCGTGTCGAGCTGGAACGGGGTCTACCTCGGCGAGGTCGCGCGCATTGCGCCTAAGGAGCATGTTGGCGAGGCAACGGCGGGGTCGGGCTTCTTCGCTTTCCTCGCTTACGCGATCAGCCCGTCGCTCTGCTCTTTCATCATCGCCTCGACCGGCAGCTATCGCGCCGCGTTCCTCACGGTGGCGGTGGCGCCGATCTGCGCCGTCCTGCTGCTGTTCCGCAACCGGGAAGGATGAGCATGTCCGACGAGCTCTACGAACGCCTCGGCGTCCGCCCCTTCATCAATTGCTGCGGCACGCGCACGGTCCATGGCGGCAGCCTGATGCTGCCCGCGGTGCGCAAGGCGATGGTCGATGCCGCGGGGCGCTTCGTCAATCTGAACGAGCTGATCCTGGCATCCGGCCGCCGGATTGCCGCCCTCACCGGTGCCGAGGCGGCTCTCATCACCTCGGGCGGCGCCGCTTCGCTGGTGGCTGCCACCGCCGCGGCGATGACCAAAGGCGATCCCGAGCGCATGCTGCGCCTGCCCAACTCCGACGGAATGCCGGCGCAGGTGGTGATGCCCAAGGGCGCGCGCTTTACCTACGACCACGCCATCCGCACCGCCGGCGCCCGCGTCGTCGAGGTCGCCGACCGCAAGGCGATGGCCGAGGCGCTACGCTCGGGCACCGCGATGGTGGCGACCATCGGCACCAAGGATGCGGATCTGCCGATCCGCCTGGATGAGTGCGTGGCGCTCGCTGAGCCGCTGGGCATCCCCGTGCTGATCGACGCCGCCTCCGAGCACCTGGAAAGGCCAAACCCCTATCTCTCGCGCGGTGCCAGCTTGGTCGCCTATAGCGGTGGCAAGTACCTGAAGGGGCCGCAATCGACCGGCCTCCTGCTCGGCAAGCGGCAATGGATCGAAGCGGCCCGCCTCAACGCCTCGCCGCACCACGCCATCGGCCGCCCAATGAAGATCAGCAAGGAGGAGGTTGCAGGCCTTCTCGCTGCCGTCGAGTTCTGGGCCGAGGGCCGCGACCATGAGGCCGAAAAGGCCCGCTGGACCGGCGACCTCGAGACCATCGCGCGGCTCACCCGCGAGGTCGGTTCCGTCACCGCAGAGATCGAGGTCCCGGCCAAGAGCCATGAGCAAGTACCACGGCTTCGCATCGCCTGGGATCGTGGGCGTGTCGGGGTTGGCGGGCTCGATCTGCGCGAGCTCATGCTCGCCCACGAACCCAAGATCATGCTCGACGACCGCGGCGCCACCGACCGCTCGATCTTCATCCTGCCGTTCAACCTGGAGCCGGGTGAGGCCGAGATCGTCGGCAGAGCGATCGCCAGGGCCTTGGCAACGGCGACGCCGTCACCTCGGCCCGTAGTAGATGAGCCTCCTGCCGCCGACCTGACTGGGCTCTGGGCGGTCGAGATCGCCTTCGCCGCCGAGCGTACGCCCCATCGCGTGCGGCTCCGCCAGTCAGGCACGCGCCTCGAGGGCACGCATACGACGCTCGATCTGGTGGCGCCGGCCAGCGGCACGATCACGGGGTCGCGCGTCGCCTTCTCGAGCCTCCATCCCTATGAAGGCAGCAACCTCTCCTATGCCTTCACGGGCGCGGTCGCGAATGGTGCGATGTCCGGCACCGTGCTGCTCGGCACTTCCGGTGACTCGGCCCCGGGCCCGCTCAACATGCGGGAATTCGGCAGCGCTACCTGGGACGCGCGACGGCTCGGTTAGCTCAAGATCCTCGATGTATTCACAAGAATACATCGCGCTGCTATCGTCGCTCGATGTATCCGGTCAGATATATCGCTGCGGCACTGGCCGCTTTCTGGCTCACGCTGGCACAGCCTGCCTCGGCTCAATCCGGTAGCGTGCTGGTGTTCGCCGCCGCCAGCCTCAAGGGGACGCTGGACGACGTCGCCGCCCAATGGCGGAGAGAGACGGGCAAGCGGGCGACCATCTCCTATGCCGCGAGCTCGGCGCTCGCCCGCCAGATCGAGCAGGGCGCACCGGCGCAGGTATTTCTCTCCGCCGATCCCGACTGGATGGACTATCTGTCCGACAAGAAGCTCATCAGGCCGGAGAGTCGCTCGAATCTTCTCGGCAACCGAATCGTGCTGATCGCTCCGAAGTCGGCGGCGGCGGCCGTACGGATCGAGCCCGGCTTTCCGCTCGCCTCGATGCTCGGCAAGGGCCGCCTCGCCATGGCCGACGTTCGCGCCGTTCCGGCCGGCAAGTATGGCAAGGCCGCGCTCGAGTTCCTCGGCATCTGGGCGCCCGTCGCCGATCGTGTAGTGCAGGCCAAGGACGTGCGCGTCGCGCTCGTGCTGGTCGCGCGCGGTGAAGCGCCTTTCGGGGTCGTCTACCGCACAGATGCGGTCGCCGATCCGAGCGTGAAGGTGATCGGGACCTTCCCGGAGGAGAGCCATCCTCCGATCCTCTACCCGGTCGCGCTGACGGCGACAGCGACGCACCCGGATGCGGTCGGCTTTCTATCCCATATGAAGTCGGATGCGGCCCGGCCGCTGTTTGCGGCGTCCGGTTTCGCCCTGCTCGACTGACATGAGCTGGCTCACCCTGACTCCGGAAGAGTGGGACGCCATCCGTCTCAGCCTCCGCGTCGCCAGCGTCGCGATGGTGACGACCCTCCCCTTCGGGCTTGCGATGGCGCTGCTGCTGGCGCGCGGTCGCTTCTGGGGCAAGAGCCTTCTCAGCGGCATCATTCACCTGCCGCTGATCCTGCCGCCGGTCGTCACCGGCTTCCTGCTCCTGGTCCTGCTCGGACGGAAGGGGCCGATCGGCAGCTTACTCGACGATCATCTCGGCATCGTCTTCTCATTCCGCTGGACCGGCGCAGCGCTTGCCGGCGCGGTGATGGGATTTCCCCTGATGGTGCGGGCGATGCGGCTTTCGATCGAGGCGGTCGACAGGCGCCTCGAATCCGCTGCCGGCACGCTCGGCGCCAGCCCGCCCTGGGTCTTCCTGACGATCACGCTGCCGCTGATCCTGCCCGGCATCGTCGCCGGCATGATCCTCGCCTTCGCCAAGGCGATGGGAGAGTTCGGCGCAACGATCACCTTCGTCTCCAACATCCCGGGCGAGACGCAGACGGTTCCATCGGCGATCTATGCACTCACCCAGACCCCCGACGGAGACGCAGGAGCCTATCGGCTGACGCTCGTCTCCATCGCCGTGTCGATGGCGGCGCTGATCGCTTCCGAGTGGCTGGCGCGGCGGGTCGACCGCAGGATCGGTCCGGAGTGAGCGTCGAGATCGACATCGGCCACCGGCTCGGCGCTTTCACGCTCGAAGCGCGCCTGTCGGCACCGGCAGGGCTGACCGCCCTGTTCGGCCCTTCCGGCTCCGGCAAGACATCGCTCGTCAACATCGTCGCCGGCCTCCTGCGACCCGATCGCGGTCGTGTCGTCGTCGATGGCGAGGTGCTGGTCGACATCGAGCGCTCGATCTTCGTGCCGGCGCATCGACGCCGCGTCGGCTACGTCTTCCAGGAAGGCCGACTCTTCCCGCATCTCAGCGTGCGGCAGAACCTGCTCTATGGCCGCTGGTTCGCCTCCGGCGGCAACGATCGAGACGCGGGTCACATTATCGATCTTCTCGGTATCGGCGCCCTGCTCGATCGCCGCCCGGCGGCGCTCTCGGGCGGCGAGAAGCAGCGGATCGCGATCGGCCGTGCGCTGCTTGCAAAGCCGCGCATCGTGCTGATGGACGAACCGCTCGCCTCGCTCGACGAGGCGCGAAAGGCCGAGATTCTGCCATATATAGAGCGCCTGCGTGACCGGAGCCGCGTGCCGATCGTCTATGTCAGCCATTCGCTGGCCGAGGTGACGCGGCTTGCGACCACCCTCATCGTCCTCGCGGACGGCAAGGTTGCGGCAACCGGCCCGACCGATCAGATCATGCAGCGCCTCGACCTTCTGCCGCCCTCGGCGCGGGCCGAGGCCGGCTCGTTACTGGAGAGCAGGGTCGAGTCCCATGATGACGCCTTTGCGCTCACCACCTTGCGGACTCGGGCCGGAACCTTCCGCGTGCCGCGTGTCGACCTGGCCATCGGCCATCCGGTCCGTATCCGCGTGCGCGCCCGTGACATCATCGTCGCGACCTCGGCGCCGCAGGGCTTGAGCGCTATCAACACGCTTCGCGGCGTGGTCACCGAGATCGGCGTGGCGGACGGCCCTGCAGTCGACATCCGCATCGACTGCGCCGGCGATATTCTGGTCGGGCGCTTGACCCGCTACTCGGTCGAGACCCTCGGTCTCAGGCCCGGCCTGCCGGTCTATACCGTCGTCAAGAGCGTCGCCTTCGACCGCCGCAGCATCGGCGCTCCGATGCAGGGCGCGTTCGACGAGGATGCCTAAGTCCGCTCCAGCGGACGTCCGGGGATCGAGCGCGCGCCGTATTGCCGATCCCAATCGTCCTGCGCCGCCTGCAGCACGCGCATTGCGGGCAGCACCGAGGGGCCTGAGGCTGTCGGTTGGCGCCCCTTCTCGATCGCCTCCAGGAAGTCGAAGATCACGCGCGCGCAATTGTCCTGCTCGCTCTCGATCGGCACCGTGTCTGCCACGGTCTTCAGCGTTCCGGCGAGGATGTCGTAGAGATAGGTGTCCCTGTCGGTGACGATCAGCTTGTCGTAGAGCCGGTACGTCGCGTGATAGGAGCCATGCACCATCAGCGTCTGGTCCGCCTCGGTCTCGACCAACAGCACGCATTCCATCGGGATGCCGGTGGCCGGGTGCAGCGGCCCGAGCGAGCTCTGGACGCGGCGGATCGGCGCGCCGTCGAAAAGGTACATGCCGAGATCGGCAAAGTGACAGAAGTGATGCCAGAGGATGTTATCGCTCCAGCTCCGCTTATAGCCGGTGGCGCCGATGTTCACGAGGCGCTTGATGAAGAAGCGCCCGGCGACATGCCGGATCTTCTCCTGGCCCGCCTTGACGCGCGCGCGGAGCGCCTCGCGTTCGCGGCGGAAGCGCATCGGATGGCAGAGGCCGTAGATCCTGCCGCTCTTCTCGCCGGCGGCGACGACACGCTCCGCACCCTTCAGGCTCATCGCGATCGGGATCTCGAGCAGCATATGCTTGCCTGCCTCGAGGACCTTGACCGCCTGCTCCTCATGCACTTCGCTCGGGCTACCGACGATCACTGCATCGATCGCCGGATCGGCGAGCGCTTTCTCGAGCGACACCGTCCACTTCCTGTAGCCATAGCGCCGAGCGAACTCCTGGCTAGCCTCGGGCCGACGACCGACGACGGTATGCAACGTGGCTTTGGTCTTTTTGAGCGCCTCGGAGTGCCAGACGCCCATCATACCGTAGCCGACCATGCAGATGTTCATACCCGCCCCTCGCCTTGGTCCATCGCGCCCACGACGCTAGGCTCGCACAGGTTCTCGTCCGAGGTCATCCCATATGAAGATCGAACACCTCCGCCTCTGAATGCGCGCGACAGGACCGGCCGGGCCGGGGCGTCGAGGTCTACGAGGCGTCCGGAAGGCTCGATCGCATACCTCTAGCGTCCCCTCCTCGCCTTCGGCACCGCCGGACGCATTGCCTCGATGCCTGCCTGGAGCGCGCTCTGCAAGAGCCAGATGTCGCCCATATAGGCGATCATGCGGAAGCCCTTGCGGATCCACTCCTTTCCCCATTGCGGATTGCCGACGAGGTTGCCGGCGACCTTGCCGTGGCGCTTGCAGGCGGCAGCCACCGCATCCCGCGCCTTCACGAACTCCGCATGCTCGAACTCGAGCGGCTTCTGCAGCGAAACCGAGAGGTCGGTGTGGCCGACAAAGGCAACGTCGATGCCAGGCACCGACATGATCTCGTCTACGTTCGCCACACCCTTCCGGGTTTCGATCTTGACCATGACGAGCGCGCCGGCATTCGCCGCCTTCATCGTCTTGCGCGCATCGCCGATGATGTAGTCGTCATGGGCGACACCGAAGGCGGAGCCTCGACGACCATGCGGCGGGTAACGGGTCGCGCGCACGATCGCCTCGGCCTGCGCCTTGGACTCCACCACCGGGACCAGAATCCCCTTGGCGCCGAGATCGAGCGAGCGCGTGATCAGGTTGAAGTCGTCACCCGGCGGGTTGACCAGAGGCACCAGGCCCGCGCCGCGCGCGAACTGGATCTGGTCCTTCACCGTCTCGAAGCTCCAGCCTGAGTGCTCCATGTCGAGGATGAGGAACTCGCATCCCGTCGACCTGACGATGCGGGCGAGCCCCGGCGAGTCGAACTCAAAGGCGAAGGTTCCGAAGACGGTTTCGCCACGGGCGAGCCGGGCCTTGAGCGGGTTGTCGCGCATTGCTTGAGTTCCCCCTGCCTGTTTCCGACCCTGGAAACGGTCTAGACTAAGGTCCCGTTCGGGATCGAGAGAGCAAGCGAAATGGACAATTGCCGGGTCAAGGGCCAGCCGGTGCCGAGCGAGCTGATCCACGAGATGAGAGACAGCGCCTCGCTGCTCGACGACCCTAGGGCGCTTCGCGCCCGCCTCGCCGAGGATGGCTTTCTCTATCTCAAGGGCGTGGTCGATCGCAGCGCGATCATGGCCGCGCGCCAGGAGGTCTTTGCCCGCCTGGTCTCGGTCGGCGAGATCAAGGAGCCGGCGATCGACGGCATCGCCACCGGCGACAGCCGGCGCAAGGAGCTTCAGCCCGATCTCGGCGTCTTCTGGCGCTCGATCAGCGAAGGCAAGAAACTGCGCGCCGCCAGCAACGGCCGCGACATGCAACGGATCATGTCGCTGATCTTCGGCGAGCCGGCCCTCAATCAAGACTATATCTTCCTTCGTGCCGGCATCCGGGGCCGCGCGACCGGGCTGCACTTCGACTATCCGTTCTTCACCCGCGCGCATGACAAGGTCTGCACGGTGTGGATGCCGATCGGCGACGTGCCGGTCGAGGACGGCCCCGTTGTCGTCGTCGAGGGTTCGCAGCACTACCGCGACCTGATCGACCCGATGATCGGCTTCGACATCTCCAAGGATGGCACGCGCAAGGCCGATTTCGGCGCGGATGCAATCACCTTCGCCAAGGCGCGCGGCACGCGGCTGCTCACCCGCAACTTCGAGGCCGGCGACATCGCGATGTTCGGCATGTACACCGCGCATGGCTCGCTCGACAACCATTCGCCGATCGACCGTGTGCGGCTCTCCTGCGATCTCCGCTGGCAGCCGGCATCGCTGCCGCTCGACGAGCGCTATTTCGGCAATCCTCCCTCGGGCACCACCGGCGTCGGCTATGGCGAGCTCAACGGCGCGAAGCCGCTGACCCAGGAGTGGCACGTCAGGTGACCGACCAGTCCTCGACCCGCCCGCCGCGCGACCGCAACGAGATCCGCGCTCGCTGCACGCGATTCCTGACGCGCCAGCGTGCGCTCTCCCCGAAGGAGGCGCTGCAGGCGCTGGCCGACCATGCCGGCGTCGACGAGCGTCTTGATATTTACGGCAAGGGCAAGCTTATCGAGGATTTCGAGCGCGAGATTGCGGTCATTCTCGGCAAGCAGTCGGCCGTCTTCATGCCCTCCGGGACCATGGTGCAGGCGATCGCGCTCCGCGTCTGGTCCGAGCGTCGCGGCATCCAGACCGTCGGCCTGCACCCCTTGAGCCACCTCGAACGCAACGAGTCCCAGGCCTATCGCAGCATGCATGGGCTCGCCGCCTGCTACCTCGGCGACGATTCCCGCCAGTTCACGCGGAAGGACATCGAGGCCGTCGCCAAAAAGCTAGGCGCGATCGTGCTCGAGATGCCGCTGCGCCCGCTCGGCTGCGTGCTGCTGCCCTGGGAGGAACTCGTCTCGATCTCGAAGCTCTCCCGCGAGCGCGGCATCCCGCTTCATCTTGACGGCGCCAGGATCTGGGAGAGCCAGCCCTTCTACGGCAAGAGCCTGGCCGATATCGCGGCGCTCTTCGACAGCATCTACGTCTCCTTCTACAAGGGCCTCGGCGGAATTTCGGGCGCGGCGCTGGCAGGATCGAAGGACTTCATCGAAGAAGCTCGGCTCTGGCAACATCGCTATGGCGGGCGCCTGTTCCAGCTCTATCCCTATGTGCTCTCGGCGCGGAGGGGTCTCGCCGAGCGCCTGCCGATGATGGCCGAGCATCATCGCGAGATCCGCCGGATTGCCGGCGCACTCCGCTGCCTTCCCGGCGTCCGAGTCACGCCGGACCCGCCGCATGCGACCTCGATGCTGATCGCGCTGCCGGCGCATCACGAGAAGGTCGAGTCGGCTGCCCTCGACCTTGCCGAGGAGACCGGCATCTGGCTGATCGACCGCGTCTTCGCCAGCGCGATCCAAGGCACGTCCATGGCCGAGCTTACGGCCGGCACAGGCGCAGCGGATTTCTCCAATGACGAGATCCGCAGCCTGTTCGAGCGCGTGCTCGCGCAAGCGGCCCGATAGGAACCAGGCGATGCGTGTGATCGTCCTCGGCGCCGGCATTCTCGGCGCTAGCGTCGCCTATCACCTGGCCAGGGCCGGAGCCGAGGTCGAGGTGATCGACGCCGCTCATCCAGGGAAAGCGACGATGGCCGGCGCCGGCATCATCTGCCCCTGGGCGAGCCAGGTCGACACGCCCGCCTGGTATCGGCTCAGCGCCGCCGGCGCCAAATACTATCCGGACCTCGCCGCCGCCCTCGCCGAGGCCGGAGAGGCGGCGAACGGCTATCGATGCGTTGGCGCGCTGATAACCTCGGAGAATCCTGCCGACCTTGCCGCTGCCGAAAGGCGGCTTCGCGCGCGGCACAACGATGCCCCGGAAGCCGGACAGATCAGCCGCCTCGCCAATGCCGAGGCGCGAAGGCTGTTTCCGCCGTTCCGCGAGGACCTGGATGCCGTCCATGTAAGCGGCGCGGCCCGCGTCGAGGCGCGCGCCTTCTCGGCAGCAATGCTCAAGGTCGCCGTCGGGCACGGCGCCGTTCATCGAAACGAGAGTGTCGGCCTGCGCCGCGACGGGGATCGCGCCATCTGCCTCGGCGCCGATGGCAAGGCGATCGGCGCCGACATGGTCATCGTTGCGGCTGGCGCCTGGGCGCCGGAGATCCTGAAGCCGCTCGGCATCGACCTGCCGATCGCCCCGCAGAAGGGCCAGATCCTGCATTTCGGCCTGTCCGGCATCGACACGATCAACTGGCCGGTGCTGCTGCCGATGAACAGCTACTACATGCTCGCCTTCGACGATTCCCGCGTCGTCGCCGGCGCCACGCGCGAGACCGGATCGGGCTTCGACTACCGCGTGACCGCCGGCGGCCAGAAGGAAGTGCTCGACTTCGCGCTGGCCTTCGCGCCCGGCCTACGCCATGCCACCTTGCTGGAGACCCGTGTCGGCTTCCGGCCGGCGGGGCCGTCTTATCTGCCGATGCTGGGGCCCGCCGTCGGCATCTCCAACCTTCTGATCGGCAACGGACTCGGCGCTGGCGGACTCACCATGGGGCCGATGGCCGGTCGCCTGCTCGCCGAGCAGGCGCTCGGACAGAAGACCGCGCTCGATCTCGCCGACTATGCGTTCTGATTACTGCATCATCCGCGGCAGCCAGAGCACCAGCTCGGGCACATAGGCAACGAGGAATACGACCGCGAGCCAGATTGCCGTGTAGGGAAACAACATGCCGAGCGCGGCGTTGTAGCTGATGCCGGCGATGCGGCAGGCAACCATCGCCAGCACGCCGACCGGCGGGGTCACCGACCCCACGACCAGAAGCATGATCGTGACCACGCCGAAGTGTACCGGATCGTATCCGAGATGCTTGATCATCGGCCCCATGATGGGGACGACGATGATCAGGGCCGGCACCGGCTCGAGGAAGGTGCCGAGAAGGAAAAAGAAGACGATCAGAACCGCCATCGCCAGCTTCGGATCGCTGGTGATCGAGAGCATCAGCTCGAGCGCCGCCTGGCCGACGCCGGCGCGGCTCAGTACCCAGCTGAACAAGGCGGCGCCTCCGAGCGTGACCAGGGCACTGGCCGTGACCTCGGCCGCCGAGGCGAAGTTGCGATAGAGCGAGCGCGTGGTGTGGCGGCGCGTTACCAGCCCGTAGAGGAGCGCGTAGAGCGCTGCGACGGATCCTGCCTCGGTCGGCGTAAAGACACCGGCTAAGATGCCGCCGATGATGATCGCCGGCATGACCATCGCCGGTATCGCCAGCCAGGTAGCGCGTCCGATCTCCGGCAAACTCGCGCGCGGCAGAGCCTTGGCGCCGGCATAGGGTGCAAGGAAGCGCGTCATCGCCATCATTGCGACGCCGGCGATGATGCCGGGGACGGCGCCGCCGAGAAACAAGGCGCCGATGGAGACGCCGGTCACGGACCCGTAGATGACCGCGACGATGCTGGGCGGAATGATCGGGGCCACCATCGCCGCGCAGGCGGTTACCGCGACCGCGAAGGCCGGCTTGTAGCCCTCCTTCTTCATCGCCGGGATCATGATCGAGCCGATCGCCGCGAGATCGGCGAGCGCCGAGCCCGAAATCGAGGCCATGCACATGTTGGAGAGGATGTTGGCCTGAGCAAGGCCGCCGCGAAGATGGCCGATCAGCGCCTTGGACATGCCGACCAGCCGCTCGGTAATGCCGGCGACGCTCATCAGCTCGCCCGCCAGGATGAACAGCGGCACGGCGAGAAGCGCGAAATTGTCGAGCGAGTCATAGAACTGCTGAGCCAACAGCAGCACGGGCAGCTGGCCGTCGACCAGAATGGCGATGATCGCAGCGAAGCCCATGCAATAGGCGATCGGCATGCCGAGCGCCATGAAAACGAAGAACAGGATAAGCATCAGGCCGACGGTCATAACGTGCGATCCGTCGGCTCGTCAGAAGGTTCGTGCTGCTGCCAGGTGAGCAACGTCATGACGGCCTCGATCGCCGCGCCGATCGGGATGGCGAGATAGACCGTGTACTTCGGCACGTCGAGCAGCGGCGAGCGCTGGAACCAGGTGCGGTTGACGAACTCGATCCCCGCCCACATCAGGGTCAGCGCGAAGGCGACGGTCAGCGCGTCGGTCAGCGCGACAACGTAGCGCCGCCCTGCTGGCGGCAGCATCAGCTCCAGGATCTCGATGCGGATATGGGCACGCGAGGCGGCGACCAGACCGACGCTGATCATCACGCCCCAGAACATGGCGCCGCGCACCAGCTCCTCCGCCCAGAACAACGACTCGTTGAGCACGTAGCGGAAGAAGACTTGCAGCAGAACCAGCACGAAGTATCCGGCGAGCAGCGTCACCGAGATCGCAGTAAGCGCCGCCCGAAGGTGGCCGACCAGAGGACCGGTAGCCCAAGCGAGGAAGGGAGTCATTGGGACGGAGACGAAGCGCCCCCGGAAACGATCCCGGGGGGCGCTCGCACTCGATCGAGACGATCAGGCCGTCTTCTGAACGGCTTCGATATACGCCTTGGCCTTCGGCCCCGCCTTGGCGACGAAGCTGTCGATGACCGGGCCCATCTTGGCGCGGAACGAGGGAATATCCGGCGAAGCGTTGCTCGTCGCCTTCGAGGTCAGCTCGTTCCAGGCATCGCCCTGGATCTTGAGGTTGGCCTCCCACATGGCCTTGGACACTTGCTCGACGGCGGCGTCGCGAAGCGCCTTCTGCACGTTGGCCGGCAGCGACGCCATCTTCTTGGCGCTCGACATCATCGAGACTTCCGTAAAGATGTGGTGCGTCCGCGTCATGAACTTTGCGACCTCGTAGTGCTTGCCGCTGGTGACGAAGTCGGGCGGGGCTTCGAAGGCGTCGATCACGCCGGTCTGCAACGCTGTATAGATCTCGCCGGCCGGGATCGGGGTCGGGTTGGTGCCGAGCGCGCGGGCCATCTCGACATAGACCGGGATCTCCGGTACGCGCAGCTTGATGCCGCGCACGTCATCAGCGCTCTTGATTTCGCGCTTGGAGACGAAGATGCGGAAACCCGAAGCGCCGAGGCAGAGGATGTCGACGCCGAGCGTGTCCTTGGCCTCTTTGGTGACCTGCTCGCCGATCGGCCCGTAGAGGACCTTCTTCACATGGTCGTAGTCGCTGAACAGGAACGGCACCGAGGTGAAGCCGAACTGCGGCTGCCAGTTGGCGAGCGTGCCGAGATCGGTCCAGGCGAGATCGAGCGTGCCGAGCTGAAGGGCCTCGGCGGAGGTGCGGAGGTTGAAGAGCTGCGAGGCTGGCCGGATGTCGATGGTGACCTGGCCGTTGGTCAAGGTCTTGACCTGGTCGGCGAACTTCTCGGCGACGCCGTGGGCCAGGTGAGTGGTCGGCACATGATGCGAGAAGACGAGCCTGATCGGCTGGGCCTGCGCCCGGGCGACGTAGGGTGCCGCCAGAAGGCTCGCCGCTCCGGCGCCATAGCCTAAGAGTCTCCGCCTGGAAATGGTCATTAGTCCTCTCCCTGTTGCGGCAGCAAAGGCCCGTTCTTCTGATCGTTGCCGATCTCGCGGCCGTTCCGACCAACGAAATTCTGCTTTTATTTAGCGGAGTTTAACCACCGGCGACATTGATGGCAAGCCCCTCCGGCGCTAAACTGAACATCGGGTGCAGGCGCATGTCGTTTCCGAAACGCAGCGTCGCAAGGTCGGCGATCCCTCGACCCCAAGCCCGGTTGCCCGCGGAGGAAGCAGGATGATCAGCGACAAGGACGTCGAGACCTACAACCGGCGCGGCTATCTGGTCGTCCCGAACGTGCTGTCGGATGAGGAAGTGGCGGAGCTTCGGCAGGTGACCGAGGAGTACGTCGAGAAGTCCCGGACCGTCTCCGCGCACACCGATGTCTACGACCTCGAGCCCGGCCATACCAAGGACGCTCCGAAGGTCCGCCGCATCAAGACCCCGCATGCCTGGCATCCCGCCTACGGGAAGATGGTCAAGCACCCGAAGATTCTTTCGGTGCTGCAGAAGCTGTGGGGTCCAAACATCCGCTTCGACGTCTCGAAGCTGAACCTGAAGTCGGCCGGCTTCGGCTCTCCGATCGAGTGGCACCAGGACTGGGCATTCTATCCGCACACCAACGACGATCTTGCCGCCGTCGGCATCATGATCGACGACTTCACCTCCGATAACGGCGCGATGATGGTGATCCCAGGCACCCACAAGGGACCGACCTACGATCACCACACCAACGGCTACTTCGTCGGCGGGATCGATCCGTCGAAGTCGAACATCGACTTCTCGAAAGCCGTGCAGTGCCTGGGCAAGGCGGGTTCGATCACCATCCACCACGTCCGCCTCCTGCACGGCTCGGCTGCCAATATTTCGGGCAAGCCGCGCCGCTTCCTTCTGCATCAGTACCGCACGGCCGATGCCTGGCCGCTGGTCATCAAGCCGGAATCCTGGGAGAAGTGGGACGATATGCTGGTGTGCGGCGAAGGCACGGTGGCACCGCGCATGAAGGAGCTGCCGATCCGCCTCCCCTTCCCGCCGGCGCCGAACCAGGGTTCGATCTACGAGAACCAGCGCGATCTCGAGACGCGCTTCTTCAAGAGCGCGGACGAGCTCGAGAAGAAGCTGGAGCCGGCGCAGTAAGCCGTCGCGCTTCGGCGATCGGAAGCCCCCAACGACGGGAGCCGCAGTCGGCTACTCGGCCGCCTTGGCTCCCGCCTCCTCGGCCTCGATCCGTCCCCATAGAGCGCGGATCATGTCCTTCATCATCTTCGCCTCCTCCCAGCGATCCGAGAGGTCGACGTCGTTGTGGTCGGTGATCGCATAGGGCTTCGGCCCTAGCTCGCAGAGGAAGGTCAGCACGCCGTCCTTCGGCGCGCGCTTGCGCCAGGAGCGGAAGCCGTATTCCCACCAGCCCATGAACAGGTCGACCCAGGGCTTGTGGTGCGCGAAGGAGATCGGCACCTGCACCTGCTCGCGGCTGGCGACGCGACCGTGGAAGCCCCAGCAATTGTCGAGTATCCGGTGCATAAGCCGATGGTTCTCATCGCTGATCGGCGGGCCGGCGAATTCGCGGCCGACGAGGTAATGCGAAATGTCGCCCGTGAGCCTCAGATCGGGGAAGCAGTCGAGCAGGTGCAGGGTGAAGAACAGGTCGGTGGTCATGCGGTCGCGATGCGTCTCGATATGCATGCGCACACCCGCCTCCGCCGCCAGCCGCCGCCACCCCTCGATGTACGGAATACACTCCTCGATCCGGTAAGGGCGGACATCGGGCTGGAGGTTCAGATGGTCGGCGCCGAGCTTCAGCACGTTGTCGAGGATCGGCTTCAAGTCGTCGACGCTCTGCGGGTAGCACTGCGCTTGCCAGGTGAGCCCATAGTCCTTGAGGATCTCGACATGCGCCTTGGCTTGCTGAAAGTCGAAGAAACGGACGCCGGCGCCGTCGAAGCCGGCATCTCGGATCATCTTGAGCTTCTCCTCGAGCGACCATTCCATGCCATCCGGCTGGCGGCGCTCCATCGCCCACATCGACTGGTAGACGAGCAGCTTCTGCATGGCGTTCTCCCTGCTGTCAGCCGAGGCCGGCGGCGTGATGCCTCAGATGGTCTTCGACGAAGCTCTGAATGAAATAGTAGCTGTGATCGTAGCCCTCGTGCCGGCGCAGAGTCAGCTTCTGTCCGGCATTCTTGCAGGCGAGCTCGAACAGCTCGGGCTTGAGCTGGTCGACGAGGAACTTATCGGCAAGACCCTGGTCGACGAGGATCGTGCCGGGAAATTTATGACGGCGGACAAGCTCGCTCGCGTCGTAGTCCCGCCATGCCGCCTGGTCAGGGCCGAGATAGTTCGAGAACGCTTTCTGCCCCCAGGGTACGCGCATCGGCGCCACGATCGGAGCGAAGGCGGAGACGGTCTTGTACTTGTCGGGGTTGCGCAGCGCCAAGGTCAGCGCGCCGTGCCCGCCCATCGAGTGCCCGAAGATTCCCTGCCGGTCGGGACGCGCCGGAAGCGACGCGTCGATCGCCTCGCGGAGCTCGCCCGTGATGTAGCTGTACATGCGATAGGCGGTCTTCCAGGGCTCGGCCGTGGCGTCGACGTAGAATCCGGCGCCAATGCCGAAGTCCCAGGCGGCGTCATCGCCGGGAAAGCGCGCCGCCCGCGGGCTCGTATCCGGCATCACCAGCATCAGGCCGAGCTGAGCGGCAACCCGTTGCGCACCGGCCTTGATGGTGAAGGTCTCCTCCGTGCAGGTGAGGCCGGCGAGGTATGTGACCACCGGCACCTTGCCCTTGGCCGCCTGAGGAGGCTTGTAGACGGCGAAGCGCATCGGCCCGCCGACGGCTTTGGACTCGTGCCGGTAGAAGCCCTGAACGCCGCCGAAGCAGGCCTGCTCGGAAAGCGTTTCCATCAGTACTCGACGACCGTCCGGATCGACTTGCCGGCGTGCATGAGGTCGAAGCCCTCGTTGATGCGGTTGAGCGGGATCTTGTGGGTGATCAGATCGTCGATGTTGATCTTCCCCTCCATGTACCAGTCGACGATCTTCGGCACCTCGGTGCGGCCGCGGACGCCGCCGAAGGCCGTGCCCTTCCAGACGCGGCCGGTCACAAGCTGGAACGGCCGGGTCGAAATCTCCTTGCCGGCGCCGGCGACACCGATGATCACCGAGACTCCCCAGCCGCGATGGCAGCACTCGAGCGCCTGGCGCATCAGGTCGACATTGCCCACGCATTCGAAGCTGTAGTCGGCGCCGCCCTTGGTCAGCTCGACCAGATAGGGCACGAGATCGCCCCTGACCTCCTTCGGATTGACGAAGTGCGTCATGCCGAACTTGCGGGCCAGCGCCTCGCGCGCCGGGTTGATGTCGACGCCGACGATCATGTCGGCGCCGACCATACGGGCGCCTTGAACCACGTTGAGGCCGATGCCGCCGAGGCCGAAGACGACCACGTTCGCACCCGGCTCGACCTTGGCGGTGTTGATGACGGCACCGATGCCGGTGGTAACGCCGCAGCCGATATAGCAGACCTTGTCGAAGGGCGCGTCCTCGCGGATTTTCGCGAGCGCGATCTCGGGCAGGACGGTGTAGTTCGAGAAGGTCGAGCAGCCCATGTAGTGGTGCACCATCTTGCCGCCGAGCGAGAAGCGACTGGTGCCGTCCGGCATCAGGCCTTTACCCTGGGTGGCGCGGATCGAGGTGCAGAGGTTGGTCTTGCGGCTGAGGCAGGATTTGCACTGCCGGCATTCCGGCGTGTAGAGCGGAATGACGTGATCGCCCTTCCTGAGGCTGGTCACCGCCTTGCCGACATCGACGACCACACCGGCGCCCTCATGGCCGAGAATGGCGGGGAACAATCCTTCGGGATCGGCGCCTGAGAGCGTGAACTCGTCGGTGTGGCAAATTCCGGTCGCCTTGATCTCGACCAGGACCTCGAAATCCTTCGGCCCGTCGAGCTTGACTGTCTCGATCGAAAGCGGCGCTCCGGCCTTGAGCGCAACGGCTGCACGCACATCCATGACTGGCTACCTCACCGGATTTCGTTGAGCGATGTCTAGCACGCGGCGGAACGGAGGATAGCCGCGGCTGCGGTATCGCGGAACCGGGCCGCGCGTTAAACCGGAGCCACCTGCGGCTAGGACCACCCGAAGTATCGTTTCCTTGCGGGAAACTTTGTTTCCGCCAGTTGACCCCGCCGCCCGCCGCCTTATCATCTGCGCGCGCGCGGGAGGCTGGGCATGTGCGGGATCGTCGGACTTTTTCTCAAGGACCCGAAGCTGGAGCCCGAGCTCGGCCGGCTGATGGCGGGCATGCTGGGCGTGCTCTGCGATCGTGGCCCCGACAGTGCCGGTTTCGCCGTCTTCGGCCCCGGCGGCCGCGACACGGTCAAGCTCACGGTGCGCGGCGATGAGGCCACCGACTTCCAGGCGATCGCACGACGCCTCTCCGAGGCTCTCGGCACGCGCATCACCGCCGTCGGCCGACACACCCATGGCGTCCTGACGCTGCCCGCTGCGCGCGAGGCCGAGGCCAAGGCGGCGCTCGGGGCGGTCGCGCCCGAGCTCGCGCTCGTCGGCGCCGGCAAGCGCATGGAGCTCTACAAAGAGGTGGGGCGACCCGATCTCGTCGCCACCAAGTTCGGCCTCGGCGCCATGACCGGCACGCATGGCATCGGCCACACGCGGATGGCGACCGAGTCCGCCGTCACCACCGACGGCGCTCACCCCTTCTCTACCGGCCTCGACCAGTGCCTCGTCCACAACGGCTCGCTCTCCAATCACAACGCCGTCCGTCGCGAGCTGGCGCGCGACGGACTCACCTTCGCCACCGATAATGATAGCGAGGTCGCCGCCGGCTACCTGACCGCGCGCATGCACAAAGGCGCGAGCCTCGGCCAGGCGCTGACCGACGCGCTCTCCGACCTCGACGGCTTCTATACCTTCGTCGTCGGCACCGAGTCCGGTTTCGGTGTGCTGCGCGACCCGATCGCCTGCAAGCCAGCCGTCATGGCCGAGACCGACCGCTATGTCGCCTTCGGTTCCGAGTACCGCGCCCTGGTGGACCTGCCGGAGATCGACAAGGCGAGGGTCTGGGAGCCGGAGCCGGCGACCGTCTATTTCTGGGAGCGGCCACATTGAGCGCCGACCGCGCCGAGATCGTCGACCTTGCGACGATGCCGCTTCGCCAGCTCAACCTGGCGCTCCACCGGCTCCGTCCCGATACCAACCAGACGCTCTGGCGGATCGCCAATCCGCGCGGCCGCCACTCGGTCGCGGTCGGCGTCGACGTGCCGGTCACGATCGAGATCGATGGTCATGTCGGCTATTACTGCGCCGGCATGAACAAGCAGGCGACGGTGATCGTCAACGGCAATGCCGGCGTCGGCGTCGCCGAGAACATCATGTCGGGCACCGTGCATGTGAAAGGCGACGCCAGCCAGTCCGCCGGGGCTACCGGCTGCGGCGGCACCTTGATCATCGACGGCAACGCTTCGGCGCGCTGTGGCATCTCGATGAAGGGCGTCGACATCATCGTGAGGGGCAGCGTCGGCCACATGTCGGCCTTCATGGCGCAAGCCGGCTCTCTGGTCGTGCTCGGCGATGCCGGCGAGAGCCTCGGCGACTCGATCTACGAGGCGCGTCTTTATGTGCGCGGCAAGGTGCAAGGCCTCGGCGCCGACTGCGTCGAGAAGCCGATGACCGACCATCACAAGGCGAAACTGGCACGGAAGCTGACCACCGCCGGCATCGCCGGTATCGATATCGGCCAGTTCAGACGCTACGGCTCGGCCCGCCGTCTCTACCACTTCCACGTCGACAACGTGTACTGACGATGATTCCTCCGACCACGCCCCGTAAATCGGCGACCTTCGACGACTACACGCTGTCGGAGATCCGCCGCGCCGCGGCAACCGGCATCTATGACATCCGCGGCGCCGGCGCCAAGCGCAAGGTGCCGCACTTCGACGACCTTCTCTTCCTCGGCGCCTCGATCTCGCGATATCCGCTCGAAGGTTATCGCGAGCGCTGCGGCACCAATGTCTTTCTAGGCTCGCGCTACGCCTCCAAGCCGATCGAGCTCAAGATCCCGATTACCATCGCCGGCATGAGCTTTGGCTCGCTCTCGGCCAATGCCAAGGAGGCGCTCGGCCGCGGCGCCTCGGCCATGGGCACCTCGACCACCACCGGCGATGGCGGCATGACCCCGGAGGAGCGCACGCACTCCTCGCTGCTGGTCTATCAGATCCTGCCGTCGCGCTACGGGATGAGTCCGGACGACCTTCGCCGCGCCGACGCGGTCGAGATCGTGGTCGGCCAGGGCGCCAAGCCCGGAGGCGGCGGCATGCTGCTCGGGCAGAAGATCACCGAGCGGGTTGCCGGCATGCGCGTGCTCCCCGTCGGCATCGACCAACGCTCCGCCTGCCGTCACCCCGATTGGACCGGCCCCGACGACCTCCAGATCAAGATCGAGGAGGTGCGCGAGATCACCGACTGGGAGAAGCCGATCTATGTCAAGGTTGGCGCCTCGCGCCCCTACTATGACACGGCGCTGGCGGTGAAGGCCGGCGCCGACGTCGTCGTGCTCGATGGCATGCAGGGCGGCACGGCGGCAACCCAGGAGGTCTTCATCGAGAATGTCGGCCTGCCGACGCTGTCCTCGATCCGCCCGGCGGTGCAGGCGCTGATCGATCTCGGCATGCACCGCAAGGTGCAGCTCATCGTCTCCGGCGGCATCCGCAACGGCGCCGATGTGGCGAAGGCGCTGGCGCTCGGAGCCGACGCCGTCTCGATCGGCACGGCCGCGCTCGTCGCTCTCGGCGACAACGACCCGGCGCTGGAGGCCGAGTACCGGAAGCTCGGCACCACCGCCGGCGCCTATGACGATTGGCACGAGGGGCGTGATCCCGCCGGGATCACGACGCAGGACCCCGATCTCTTCAAGCGCCTCGATCCCATCAAGGCTGGGCGGCGCCTTGCCAACTACCTCGCGGTGATGACGCTGGAGGCGCAGACGATCGCGCGTGCCTGCGGCAAGAGCCATCTGCACAATCTCGAGCCCGAAGACCTCGTGGCCCTGACCATCGAGGCAGCGGCGATGGCACGTGTGCCGCTCGCCGGAACGAGCTGGATACCTGGAGGCGGCAGCTTCTAGCGGACAAACAGGAGGGGGAAATGACGGATCTGGCCAAGGTCGCGAAGGACAAGGGGATCAAGTACTTCATGATCTCCTACACCGATCTCTTCGGCACGCAGCGGGCCAAGCTGGTGCCTGCGGCGGCGATCGGCGCGATGCAGAAGTCCGGTGCGGGCTTTGCCGGCTTCGCCACCTGGCTCGACATGACGCCGGCCGATCCCGACCTCTTCGCGGTTCCCGATCCGGACAGCCTCATTCAGCTCCCGTGGAAGCCCGAGGTCGGCTGGCTCGCCTCCGACCTCGTCATGGACGGCAAGCTGGTCGAGCAGGCGCCGCGCAATGTGCTGAAGCGCGTCATCGCAGACGCCTCGAAGAAGGGCTACGAGCTCAAGACCGGCGTCGAGTGCGAGTACTTCCTGATCACGCAGGACGGCACCGCCGTTTCCGATCCCGCCGACCGGCAGCCGAAGCCCTGCTACGACCAGGCGGCGCTGACGCGACGCTACGACGTCGTCACCGAGATCTGCGATGCGATGCTCGCACTCGGCTGGAAGCCCTATCAGAACGACCATGAGGATGCGAACGGTCAGTTCGAGATGAACTGGGAATACGACGCTGCGCTCGTCACCGCCGACCGTCACGCCTTTTTCAAGTACATGGTCAAGACCATCGCCGAGAAGCACGGGCTTCGCGCCACTTTCATGCCGAAGCCCTTCCTGAACCTGACCGGCAGCGGTTGCCACGCGCATGTCTCGCTGTGGAAGGGCCGGAAGAACCTGTTCGAGGACCCGAAAGGCGAACTCGGCCTCTCAGCGCTTGCCTACCAGTTCATCGGCGGCATCGTGCACAACGCCGAGGCGCTATGCGCCCTGACCAATCCGACGGTGAACTCCTACAAGCGCATCAACGCGCCGGTGACGCTGTCCGGCGCCACCTGGTCGCCGAATACGGTCACCTATTCGGGCAACAACCGCACCCACATGATACGCATCCCGGAGCCGAACCGCTTCGAGCTCCGCCTGCCGGATGGCGCGGCGAACCCCTACCTGCTGCAGGCGAGCCTTCTGGTCGCCGGCCTCGACGGCATCGCCAACAAGCGCGATCCCGGCAAGCGCCTCGACATCAACATGTATACCGACGGCCACACGGTGAAGGGCGCCAAGCGCCTGCCGCTCAACCTGCTCGATGCGCTCCGCAATCTCGAGAGGTCGGCCGTACTCAAGGCGGGCCTCGGCGGGACCTTCCTCGCATCATATCTCAAGCTCCGCCACGCCGATTGGAACGAGTACAGCCGGCACCTCACCGAGTGGGAACGCCAGACCACGCTCGACTGCTGATGCGCGCGCGGAAGAAACCGGCTCGCGACGACGGGGCCACGCCGCTCGCAACCGGATCGAATGCACCGTCGTCGTCCGGCTGGCGGACAGTCGAGGAAGCGGTCGGTGCGCGCATGCGCGCGCTGCGCAAGCGCCTCGACATGACGGTGGCCGAGCTGGCCCGTCAAGCGGGACTCTCGGTCGGTATGCTCTCGAAGATCGAGAACGGCGCGACCTCGCCCTCGCTGGCGACGCTGCAGGCGCTGGCGGATGCCTGTAACGTGCCGATCTCGAGCCTGTTTGCCGAGCTCGAGGAGGCGCGCGACTGCTCTTACGTGCCGCGCGGCCACGGCGTCACCATCGACCGGCGCGGCACCAAGGCCGGGCATCAGTACGAGCTTCTAGGGCACTCGCTCCGCGGCGAGGTCGTCGTCGAGCCCTATCTGATCACGCTGTCGAAGGAAGCGCAGCCCTACGCCAACTTCCGTCATGCCGGCGTTGAGTTCATCCACATGCTGTCAGGCGGCATCGCCTATCGGCACGCGGACAAGATCTATGACCTGGCGCCTGGCGACTCGTTGTTCTTCGATGCGGGCGCCCCGCACGGACCGGCGACGCTCACCAAGCTGCCGAGCCGCTTCCTTTCGATCATCATCTATCCGCGCGACGCCTGAGGGTCCGGCTGACGGATGAAGCGGCTGGAGGCCGCCGATCCGAAGATCACCAGGCCGACGGCGACGACGTGGATGCCGAGGTCCATGAAGGTCACATCGAACGGGTGGAAGAACTGCAGCAGCAGCGCCGCGATCGCCGCGACGCCCAGCCCTCCGACGGCGGCGACCGGCACGGAATTGAGCGGTTTCGCCTTCGCAAGCGCCAGCAGCAGCGCTGCCGCCAGCGGAATGCTGACGCCGAGGATCATCCGGAAGCAATCTGCGCTTTCACCCAGGCTCCAGCCTTCGGGACCGTATTGGATCCATTGGCGCCAGCAGGAATAGCCGCTGCTGCCGATCCAGAGCGCCAGCGGCGGCAGCGGCAGCAGCGCCCAGCCCGATGAGCGGTCGGGGAGGCTCAGGTGAAAGGCCGCGACGATGGCGGCGATGCCGGTCAGGAAGATGCCGGCAACCTCGAGCTGAAGCTTGGCATCGCCCATCCGTGAAATAAACAGCGGCAGATCGGCAAAGCTGAAGACCGCCAGCGCCGAGAGCGTGCCGACCGCGAGCAGCCAGATCGCCGCCCTCGTCATCGGCGACGCAAGCCGGCGAACCCGCCCGCTCTCGGCGGCGAGCTTGTCGATCAGATCGTCGATAGGCTCGGACATGCTACCTGCCCTTCAGCTTGGCGCGCAGCGCCTTGATCGCCCGATGCACGTTCACCTTAAGCCCGCCGACCGACTGGCCGCTGACGGCAGAGGCCTCGATCAATGACATCTCCCTAAGCTTCACCAGTTCCAACGCCTCCCGCTGACCCCGGGGTAGGGCCGCGAGCGCCGCCGCCAAGGCGTCAGCCGCTTCACGCCCCTCCCTCTCCCTGTTCGCCAGAGGGTCGGTAAAGGTTTCATATGAAGTATCGTCGCGGATCTCCATGGCATTCGTGCGAAACTGCCGACGGAGCGCGTCGATCGACCGGCGCCGCGCGACGGCCGCCAGCCAGGGAACGAACGGCCGGGCCGGGTCATAGGTGTGGCGGATCCTGTGGAGGGTCAACAGCACGTCCTGGACCACGTCGTCGATGCGGTCGGGCGTGCGATGATGATGCGCGGCAACGGCGCGGATCAACGGGACGATCTCTCGCAGCAGGAGAGCGTAGTCGGCCTGGCTGCCGTCCTGGGCGGCCGCCATCAGCCGTCCCCACCTGAGCCCGTCCGCCTGGCGACCCGAAGGGTCTGCTAACGCCATTCGTCCTTCCCGTTTCGCACCGCGTGATCGGAGACCCGTTTGCCGACCTCCAGGGCTCCTCGACGAACCCTCGGCATGGGACGCGGGGTGCGCCCCACCGAAGCATAGGTGGAGTTCGTCACATGCAGAAGCATTCCCTCGAAACCAGCGCCGATTCGACGTTGCCTAGCCGGCTGGGCGAGCCAGGCGAGAGCGGAGCGCCCGAGCTCCGAGATCAGCAGCTTCCTCCCCGCCTCGGCTGATAGGGCCATGCTTGCCGCGGCCCCGCGGCGTGTGGACAATCCGGCGACATCATCTTGCGGCAGGATCCCTCATGTCCCTGGCTCAGTCGAACCGTTCCAAGGCTCTGGCGTCGCGCGTCTCGGCCTTCATGGACAAGCACGTCTACCATGCCGAGAAACCCTACAAGGAGCACGTCGCCACGGCAGCCGATCGCTGGACGGTCCCGCCGGTGATGGACGAGCTCAAGGCCAAGGCGAGGGCTGAGGGCCTGTGGAACCTCTTCCTGCCTGAGTCGGAGCTCGGCGCCGGCCTTTCCAATCTCGAATATGCACCCCTGTCGGAGATCATGGGCCGCTCGCTGATCGGCGCCGAAGCCTTCAACTGCAGCGCGCCGGACACCGGCAACATGGAGGTGCTCGTCCGCTACGGCACGCCCGAGCAGAAGGAGCAGTGGCTGAAGCCGCTGCTCGACGGAAAGATCCGCTCGGCCTTCTGCATGACCGAGCCGGACGTCGCCTCCTCGGATGCGACCAATATCCGTTGCTCGATCGAGCGCGAAGGCAACAGCGGATATGTCGTTAACGGCCGCAAGTGGTGGGCGAGCGGCGCGCTCGATCCGCGCTGCGAGATCTTCATCGTCATGGGCAAGACCGATCCGGGCGCACCCAAGCACCAGCAGCAGTCGATGATCCTGGTACCGCGCTCGACGCCTGGCATCAAGATCGTCCGGCCGATGCAGGTCTTTGGCAACGACGACGCGCCGCACGGCCATGCCGAGATCGTCTTCGATAACGTCCGCGTGCCGGCGGAGAACATGCTGCTGGGCGAAGGGCGCGGCTTCGAGATCGCGCAAGGCCGGCTCGGCCCCGGCCGTATCCATCATTGCATGCGGCTGGTCGGTTGCGCCCAGCGCGCGCTCGAGCTTATGTGCGTGCGCGCCAGCCAGCGCGTTGCCTTCGGCCGCGTGCTGTCCGATCACGGCCCGGTGCGCGAGGACATCGCGCGCTCCGCCTGCGAGATCGAGCAGGCGCGTCTGCTGACGCTCTCGGCCGCCGACAAGATGGACCGCGAAGGCAACAAGTCGGCCCGCGACCTGATCGCGATGATCAAGATCGTCGCGCCGATGATGGCGCAAACGGTCATCGACCGCGCGATCCAGCTCCACGGCGCAATGGGCGTGAGCCAGGACACGTTCCTTGCCGACGCGTGGAAATACGCACGAACCATCCGCATCGCCGACGGACCGGATGCGGTTCATCTGGCGAGCCTCGGCAAGCAGATCGTCGGGCGCTACGGAGCGAAAGCCTGATGACCGGCGCGAGCCTCGTCGATCTCGACCGGCTGGTTCCGTATCTCGAGATAAACCTTGACGGCTTTCGCGGGCCGGCGACGGCGTGGAAATTCTCCAAAGGCCAGTCGAATCCCACCTTCCTCGTCGAGGCAGCGTCCGGGCGCTATGTGCTGCGGCGGAAGCCGTCCGGTACGCTGCTCAAATCCGCGCATGCGGTCGAGCGCGAGTACCGGGTGATGAAGGCGCTGGCGGGAACGCCGGTGCCGGTGCCCAGGGTCTTTCATCTCTGCGAGGACGCCTCGATCATCGGCACCGCCTTCTTCGTCATGGAATACCTGGACGGGCGCATCTTCTGGGACCCGGCGCTGCCGGAGGTCAGCGTGAGCGAACGCGGCGCCTACTACGCCGAGATGGCCCGCGTTCTGGGCGAACTCGCCAAGCTCGACATCGACTCCGTCGGGCTTGCCGACTACGGCCGGCGCGGCGGCTATGTCGAGCGCCAGATCTCCCGCTGGGTCCAGCAGTACCGAGCCTCCGAGACCGAGACGGTTCCGGACATGGAAGCACTGATCTCCTGGCTTACCAGCCGCAAGGTCGACGATGACAGCGTCTCGCTCGTGCATGGCGATGTGCGCTTCGACAACGTCGTCTTTCACGCGTCCGAACCGAGGATCGTCGGCATGCTCGACTGGGAGCTGTCGACGCTCGGTACATCGCTCGTCGACATCACCTATCTGTGCACGATGCTGCGGCTGCCGCGCATCGCGCGGGTGAAAGGCCTGGTCGGCCTCGACCGGGCCGCGCTCGGCATCCCGAGCGAGGAGGCTTTCCTCGCCGGTTTCCTTGCCCATAGCGGCATCTCGGGTCCGGTCGACTGGCCGTTCTGGATCGCCTTCCACGCCTTTCGCTTCGCCGCGATCACCCAGGGCGTCAAGAAGCGCCGCATCGACGGCAACGCGTCGAGCGCCGAGGCGGAAGGGGTCGGCGACATGGTGTCGCTCGCTGCCAGGCTCGGCCTCGACGCGGCCACGGGAGCGGGCGCGTCTTCTCAGGACTCGCCTTCGCAATAGCCGGAGGATCGGCCTAGGGCCGGCGTATCGGCAGCGTCAGGACGAGGAAGGACAGCGACTTCCCGTGACCGTCCAGATTGAGGCTGCCGTTGACGCCGCCTTCCAGAGCGTCGTCGACGACGAAGTTGAGCGCCTTCAATAGCGGCAGCTCGAAACGCCGAACCTTGCCGACGCCGCGTCCCTGGAACAGCGCCCGGACCCGCTCGGCCGTCACCTGCTCGACGAGCAGCGGGTAGTCCTCCTGCCGATAGGCGATGACGCTGACGTTGAGCCGGTTGCCCTTGTCGCCGGATCTCGCATGCGCGATCTCGTGCAGGATCATCTCGGTCATGCGCCGCGCCCTGCCGCGCCCAGGATCGACACGCGTGGCCGCACCAGCTCGGCCGGCACATAGGAAGAGACCGTGCGCACCCGGCCGGTGACGGCGGTGCGGACACCGGCGCCGCCCGCCGGTCCGGTCGGATAAAGCGCGACGACTTCGCGGGCAATACGCTCGGCGGTGACTCGATCGTCGGAGGAACCCGACAGGCGAACCCTATAATCGCCGCCGGGCGCGAACGACCCTCCGCGGCGCCGAAGCCCGCGGTCGTCATCAAAGACGCTGACCGCACCGATGATGTCGCAGCGGACGGGACGATTGATGCCGAGCCCTTTCACGCGCTTCACAAGTACGTCCGCAGCGAGCTCGGCGCGTGCCAGGGCGTTGGGGCCGGCATAGGAGATCTCGCCCTCGGCGAGATAGCCGCCATCAAGGCTCACCGTCACCTTGTAGGTTGGCGGCGGCGGGCGGCCCTGCACGCCTTCGACATGGACCCGGTCGGAGGCCTCCATGCGCAGGCGAACGCCGGTGATGTCCATCGTCACGTCCGGCGTGAGGTAGGCGGCGGGATCGTGCAGCTTATAAAGAATCTGCTCGGTCAACGTCGCCTCCGACACCAGGCCGCCGGTTCCCGGCGGCTTGGTCACAACGATCTCGCCGTCCCTTGTCGCTTCGACGATCGGGAAGCCGAGCCTATCCAGATCGACGACATCCTTCTTGCCGGGGTCGGCGAAGTAGCCGCCGGTGATCTGCCCGGAGCACTCGATCAGGTGGCCCGCCAATGTGCCTGCCGCCAGGCGGTTCCATTCGGGCGGTGCCCACCCAAACTCGTGCATCAGCGGCCCGAGGGCCAAGGCCGAATCCGTGCAGCGGCCGGTGATGACGATGTCCGCCCCTTGGCCGAGCGCGGTGGCGATCGGCAGCGCGCCGAGATAGGCATTGGCGGCGATCACGTCTCGTCCGGCGAGCTCGGCGTCTTCGTCATTCGGCCAGCGGCGAACAGCCTCGATGCCGTGCGCATCGAGAAGATCGTCGCCTTCGACGACCGCGACTTTCAGCCCGGAAAGACCGAGCTCCTCCGCGACGGCGAGGGCACGGCGTCCGGCGGCCATGGGATTCGCCGCCCCGAAATTGGCGACGATGCGGATGCGCGACTCGATGCAGCGGCGAAGGATAGGGCGGAGGAAATCGGCGAGATAGGGCGTGAAGCCTGCAGAAGGATCGCGGCGGCGCTCGAGCTGAGCCAGCGCCAAGGTCCGCTCGGCAAGCGTCTCGAACACCAGGTAGGAAGGGCAGCCTGAGGCCGCGAGCGCCTCGACCACAGGCGCGGATGCATCCGTGCGGTCGCCCGAGAATCCGGCACCGCATCCGATATGCACATGACCACGTCTCGTCGTTGCTGCAGAGCTTCCCCTCCACTGGCTCGCCTGGCCCGGCGGCGGCACTGTGGAGGCCGCCTTTGCCGGCGTCAAACCTGACCGGTCACCGCAGAACCCTTCTCGCACCGCGCGCACAAAGCGTTGATCGCCTCCGCCGAGAGCGGAAAGACGGCGCTCCTCCGAGCGCCGGCGTTGCGTGGCCGAGACCTCGCCGGTATAAGCTCACCCTCCCCCGCCAGCGGCAGATGCCGAGGGCCATCGTCCCGGTCGGAGCGTAGCGCAGCCTGGTAGCGCATCAGTCTGGGGGACTGGGGGTCGTGGGTTCAAATCCCGCCGCTCCGACCATTATCTCCCGCCGCGCCATCAATATAACATTATTCGTTTGTTTATTAGACTTTTCCACATTGAAATTGGTCGGAGCGCTCCCTAGTTTCTGAATCTCGGTTGAGGCCGCGTTGCTCCGGGCGATCTCGGATGCAATGGTTTTGTCTAGCCGTCGCATCTGACGGACAATTCGGGGAGGGCTTGGTGCTTCATCTCAAATCGGTGGTCGCGGCGACCGCCGCGTTTTTCCTCAGCCTCGCGCTCGGCGCTCCGGTAGCCGAGGCCCAGCAACCGAAGCATGGCGGCACGCTCCGCTTCGTCATGAAGTACGAGCCGCCGACCCTCTCTGCGCTCAACAACACCTCGACGCCGACGACTTCGGCCAAGATCTGGGACGGCCTCGTCACCTACGACCCCGACCTGAAGCCGCTGCCGATGCTGGCAACGAGCTGGTCGGTTTCGCCGGACGGGCTCCAATACACCTTCAATCTGCGCGAGGGCGTGACCTTCCACGACGGCAAGCCGTTCACCTCGGCCGACGTCGCCTTCTCGATCATGCGTCTCAAAGCGGGGCACCCGCGCGGGCGCGGCACCTTTGCCAATGTCACCGAGGTGAAGGCGCCGGATGCCAAGACTGCCGTGGTGGTGCTTTCGAAGCCGTCGCCCTACATGATGGTCGCGCTTGGTCCGTCCGAGTCGCCGATCGTGCCCAAGCACGTCTTCGAGAATTTCGACGTGGCAACGCCTCCGGGGCCGCCGCAGCACATCGGCACCGGCCCCTTCGTGCTGAAGGAATGGGTGCGCGGCAGCCACGCGGTGCTCGAGCGCAACGCCAACTATTGGGACAAGCCGCGCCCCTACCTCGATCGCGTCATCGTCCGCTTCATGCCGGACGCCGCGGCGCGCGCCGCCGCCTTCGAGGCGGGCGATCTCGACCTCGGCGGCAGCGCGCCGGTGCCGCTCTCCGACATGGAGCGCTACAAGAGCCACCCGCGACTGGCGGTTGACACACGCAGCTTCGCCTATACCGGCGCGCAGCATCAGATCTTCTTCAACCTCGACACCCCGATCCTGAAAGAGAAGAAGGTCCGCGAGGCGATCGCGCATGCGCTCGACCTGCAGGCGATCGTCGACACGGTCTTCTATGGCTATGCCAAGGTCTCACCCTCACCGATCAGCGTCGCGCTGACGACTTGGTACGACCCCGCCGTGCAGCCCAGGAAGTTCGACGTGAACATCGCCAACAAGCTGCTCGACGAGGCCGGGCATCCGCGCGCTGCCAATGGCATGCGCTTCCCGCTGCGCCTGCTCTACAACCCCTTCATCGATGCACGCCTCGCCGAGTTCGTGCGCCAGTCGCTGCGCCGCGTCGGCATCGACGCGACCACGCAGAACCTCGAGTTTGGCGCCTATGTGAAGGGCGTCTACACCGACCGCTCCTTCGACCTCACCATCGAGTCGCTGACCAACGTCTTCGACCCGACGGTCGGGGTGCAGCGCGGCTACTGGTCGAAGAACTTCCGCATCGGCCTGCCCTTCTCGAACTCGGCGCATTACGAGAACCCCGAGGTCGACCGCCTCCTCGAAGCGGCGGCCGTCGAGATCGACGCCGCCAAGCGCAAGCAGCTGTTCTCGCAGTTCCAGCGGATTGTCCATGCGGACGCACCCTCGGTGGATCTGATCTCGCCGCTCGAGGTCATCATCGCCAACAAGAAGATCCGCAACTACGCGCGCGGTGCCGAGGGCCTCGGCGACAACTTCGCCGACGTGCATTTCGTCGACTGACGCTTGTGCGATTCCCCTCCCCCGCTTCCCGCGGGGGAGGGTTATGATCGATCCATGCTCGAAGGCCGACGCCTGCTTCGCGTCCTGCGCCGGACCGTCATCCAGGCGGTCCCGACGATCCTCGGCATCGTCATCCTCAACTTCCTGCTGCTGAAGCTGGCGCCCGGCGACGCCGCCGACGTCATGGCCGGCGAGTTCGGCGCGGCGACCGAAGAGACCATGGCGATGCTGCGTCAGCGCTTCGGCCTCGACGTGCCGGTCCTCCAGCAGCTCCTCGCCTATCTAAGCAACCTCGCGCAGTTCAGCCTCGGCCAGTCGCCCCGCTACGGCATGCCGGTCTCGGAACTGATCGGGCAGAGGCTGCCAAGCACGCTGATGCTGATGGGCATGGCGCTCGCAATCGCCTTCGGCCTCGGCATCGCGCTCGGCACGGCGATGGCGCTGACCGCTGGGCGCTGGCCCGACCGCCTCCTCTCGGTCGTGTCGCTGATATTCTATTCGGTGCCGGGCTTCTGGATCGGCCTCATGCTGATCGTGCTGTTCTCGGTCAAGCTCGGCTGGCTGCCGAGCGGCGGCCAGGAGACGATCGGCGCCGGCCTAACCGGCTTCGACTACATCCTCGACCGCCTGAAGCACATGATCCTGCCCGCGACCTCGCTCGCGCTCTTCTATGTCGCGATCTACGGCCGGCTCACGCGGGCGGCCGTGCTCGAGGTCGCTTCCCAGGACTATGTGCGCACGGCCGCCGCCAAGGGCCTGCCGCCGCTCGCGATCACGCTTCGCCACATCGTCCGGAATGCGCTCCTGCCGGTGACGACTCTTGCCGGCATCCATCTCGGCGGCATCCTCGGCGGCGCGGTCGTGGTCGAGACCGTCTATAGCTGGCCGGGGCTCGGCCGGCTCGCCTTCGAATCCGTGATGCGGCGCGACTTCAACGTTCTGCTCGGCGTGCTGCTGCTCTCATCATTCCTGGTCATCATCGCCAACACGCTGGTCGACCTGCTGCACGCCTGGCTCGATCCTCGGGTCGAGGTGCGATGACCACCGCGATCGAGATCGCTCCCCAGCCTGAGGTCTCGGGCCGCGCGCTCCGCGCCTTCCTTCGCAACCCAGCGGCGATGCTGGCGAGCGGCTTCCTCGTCTTCGTCACGGCCGTCGCCTTCGCCGCGCCGCTGATCTATCCCGAGGACCCGTTGTCGATGGTCGCCCGCCCCTTCCTGTGGCCGGGGCAGAATCCGCAATTCCCGCTCGGCAGCGACAGCCTCGGACGAGACGTTGCCGCCGGCCTCGTCTGGGGCTCGCGGATTTCGCTGATCATCGGCATCGCCGCGATGGCGCTCGGCGTCAGCATCGGCGTCGTCATCGGAGCCACGGCCGGCTATTTCGGCGGCCGTATCGACGACGGCCTCGTGCGGCTGGTCGAGATCTTCCAGACGACGCCGAGCTTCTTGATGTTGATCGTGCTGGTCGCGATTGCCGAGCCACGCGTCGAGAGCATCACGGTCGGCATCGCGCTCGTTACCTGGCCGACCATCGCCAGGCTGGTCCGTGCCGAGTTCCGCTCGCTCCGCGAGAAGGACTTCGTCACCGCGGCGCGCGGCCTCGGCTACGGGCACCTCCGCATCATCTTCATCGAGATCCTGCCCAACGCTCTGCCGCCGATCATCGTCACGTCCTCGGTGATCGTCGCCTCGGCGATCCTGATGGAGTCGGCGCTCTCGTTCATGGGACTCGGCGATCCCAACCGCATCAGCTGGGGCTCGATGATCGGGGCCAACCGCGAGACTCTGCGGACCACGTGGTATCTGACCGCGGTGCCGGGCGTCGCCATCGTGCTGACGGTTCTCGCCCTTAACATGATCGGCGACGCGCTCAACGACGCGCTCAATCCGCGCCTCTCCGCCGAGCGATGACCGCGCCGCTGCTCGACGTCTCGAACCTGACAATCCGGTTCCCGACGGGAACGCCGGTCGCCGATTTAGGCTTCGCCGTCGGCGAGGGCGAGACCGTAGCCGTTGTCGGCGAGAGCGGGTCGGGCAAGTCTCTGACCGCACTTGCCATCATGCGGCTCCTGCCGCGCACGGCGCGGACCACCTCCGGCGGGATCCGATTCCAAGGACGAGACCTCCTGGCGCTGCCTGAGCCCGAGATGCGCAGGGTGCGCGGCCGCAAGATCGCGATGATCTTCCAGGAGCCGATGACCTCCCTCAATCCGGTGCTCACCATCGGCAAGCAGATTGCTGAGGTGCTGCGCCTTCATGAGGGGCTTTCGTCGGAGGCGGCACGCAAACGCAGCATCCAGCTTCTCGACTTAGTGCGCGTCGCCGACCCCCATCTCCGCGTCGACGACTTTCCGCACCGGCTTTCCGGCGGTATGCGCCAGCGCGCGATGATCGCCATGGCCGTCGCCTGCGGCCCCAAGCTCCTGATCGCCGACGAGCCGACAACGGCGCTCGACGTGACGATCCAGGCGCAGGTTCTCGACCTGCTCGATCGCCTCCGGCGCGAGCTCGGCATGGCGCTGGTCCTGATTACGCATGATCTCGGCATCGTCGGGCAGTGGGCTGATCGCGTCGTCGTCATGTATGCCGGCCGCGGCGCCGAAGAGGCGGACGCGACGCGGCTGCTCGACGATCCTCTGCATCCCTACACGCGAGGCTTGCTCGCGGCCTCGCCGAGGCTCGACGCTCGCCTACACTACACCGCCGGCCCGCTGCGCGAGATTCCGGGCAGCATCGCCTCCGCCCTCGGCGAACCAGGCTGTCCCTTCGTGCCGCGCTGCCCGATGGCGCTGCCAACGTGCCGGACCAAGCCGCCACCGCTCGAGGAGATACGGCCGGGGCGCCTGATCGCCTGCCCGCCGACCCTCGCCCTGGAACGCGCCGATGCCGCTGCTGTCGGTCGCTGACCTCCACACTCATTTCCGAACGCCGCGCGGCATCTTGCGTGCCGTCGACGGCGTGTCGCTGACGATCGAGAAAGGCGAGAGCGTTGGCCTGGTCGGTGAGTCAGGCTGCGGCAAGTCGACACTCGGCAAGACCGTCCTCAGGCTCGTAGACCCGACCTCGGGTAGAGTCACCTTCGACGGCGAGGATGTCGTCCGGCTTTCCAGAGACGCGCTCGGCCCCTACCGGCGGCGCGCGCAGATGATCTTCCAAGATCCTTTCAGCTCGCTCAATCCGCGCCACACGATCGAGCGCATCCTGACCGCGCCCCTCTCTGTGCACGGCATCGGCGACCGCAACGAGCGTCGGCGGCGCGTACGCGCGATGATTGAGCGCGTGGGCCTGCCGCTTTCCTCACTCTCCCGCTATCCGCATGAGTTCTCCGGCGGCCAGCGCCAGCGCGTCGGCATCGCCCGTGCGCTCATCCTCGGGCCCGATCTCGTCATCTGCGACGAGCCGGTCTCCGCGCTCGATCTCTCGATCCAGGCGCAGATCCTGAACCTGCTGGTCGAGATGAAGCGCGACTTCAACCTCTCTTATCTCTTCATCTCGCATGACCTCTCGGTGATCCGTTACTTCGCCGACCGCGTGCTGGTCATGTATCTCGGCCGCGTCGTCGAGAGCGCCGCCGGCGCCGATCTCTGGGCGAAGCCGCTGCACCCCTATACGCGCGCGCTGATCCAGGCGATCCCGGATCCGACCCGGCGCCGCCAAGCGGCACCGATCGGCGGCGACATCGCCAGCCCGGAGGACATTCCACGCGGCTGCCGTTTCCATCCACGCTGCCCGATCGCCACGTCAATCTGCGCTGAACGCGAGCCCGCGCTGGAGACGCATGCCCCTGGACATCAGGCGGCGTGTCATCACGCCGGAAAGCTCTCCCGCCCGCCCGAGGCTTAAGATCATGTTCTCTCTCGCCGAGCTCGATGCCGCCGCCGCCGAGGTCAATGCGATCATCCCGCCGACGCCGCAGCATCGCTGGGCGCTGCTCTCCGAGCGCGTCGGCGCCGAGGTCTTCGTCAAGCACGAGAACCACACGCCGCTCGGCGCCTTCAAGTGCCGCGGCGGCGTCACCTATCTCTCGCGGCTCAAGCGGCAGCAACCGGACGTGCCGGGCGTGGTCAGCGCCAGCAGCGGCAATCACGGCCAGAGCCTTGCGTACTCTGGCAAGCGGCTCGGTCTGCGCGTCATGATCGTGATCGGCTCGACCTCGAACCCCGAGAAGCGCGCCTCGATGGCCGCCCTCGGCGCCGAGCTGGTCGATCAGGGCGACAGCACCGAGGAGAAGATCGCCCTCGCCCAGCGCATGGGCGCCAATAGCGGGCTCCACTTCGTGCCGCCCTGGCATCCCGATCTCGTGCTCGGCGTCGCGTCATACGGGCTCGAGCTGTTGCGCGGCGTGCCCGACCTCGACACGGTCTACGTGCCGATCGGCCTCGGATCCGGCGCCTGCGGCGTGATCGCTGCACGCGACGCGCTGGGCTTGAAGACCAAGATCGTCGGCGTTGTTGCCGCCAATGCCGATGCCTATGCGCTCTCCTTCGCCGCAGGCAAGCCGGTCAGCAAGAAGGGGCGCACGGTCGCGGAAGGCATCGAGATCGCCAATCCGCATCCAGAGGCATTCGAGTGGCTCCGCCGCGGACTCGAACGCATCGTCTCGGTCAGCGAGGACGAGATCCTTGGGGCGATCCGCGTGCTGCTCGCCGACACCCACAACCTCGCCGAAGGCGCCGGATCGGCGGCGACCGCCGCTCTTCTCAAAGAGAAAGACCGCCAGCGCGGCAAGCGCGTGGCGGTCGTGCTCTCCGGTGGCAACGCCGATGCGGCGCTGATCGGCCGCGCGCTCGCTGGCTAGAGCATTTTCCGATCTGTCTGAATCGTCAGGGATTCCCAATCCTGTCGCGATGTGATTCAAGATGCCTGCTGGAGGAGGAGGCCAGCGGGCATGGGAGTTCCCCTATCAGAGGATCTTCGTGTTCGTGTGGTGCGGGCGGTCGAGGACGGATTGTCTCGGCGCCAGGCTGCTGAGCGGCTCGGGGTCGGTGTGTCGAGCGCGATCCGGTGGGTGGATGAGTGGCGTCGCAGCGGCCGCACGGCGGCCTTGGCTCAGGGCGGCGACCGGCGGTCTGATCGGATCGAGGCGGAGGCGGCCTTTCTGCT
>Ga0194132_10001244_pt1 | contig 51670 bp, 35 predicted proteins | sample TA2KigOf80mmetaG_FD_148612 | JGI IMG/M metagenome (GOLD analysis project Ga0194132, IMG submission 148612) | Freshwater microbial communities from Lake Tanganyika, Tanzania - TA2015054 Kigoma Offshore 80m | ecosystem: Environmental > Aquatic > Freshwater > Lake | place: Tanzania: Lake...
GCGTCAATGCAGCGCGACGCGGGTGCACGACAGGGTCTGCGTGGCCTGCTTTGGGAGGGCGAGGCTCCTGCCGAGCCGGAAGCGACAGGATACTCGTCCGAAATCGAGTATTTCGCGGGCTCGCGGCTCGGCAGGAGCCTCGCCCTCCCGTGCCGTTTGCAAACCATGTCGTGCACCCGCGCGACGCGTGAATGAGAGTTGGTTGCAGATGTTGGCCGTCGCGCCTTGCTACAGACTTGCGCCGCTCCGCGGCTAAAGCATCGGTACGAAATCCACGTTGTCACACGATCACGCCGCCATTGCCGCGATGCCGATGGTTCATGCCGATTGCCCACCCGTTTGCGATAATGTGTGGGACTCGCCTTACGGCGTACCCGTCACGCGTGTGGCGCGGGAGGCGAACCCCGACGAACAAACCACGAGTGCTGATCGAATGGCAACCTTCACCCCGGCCGAAACGACGGCATGCTGCAAGCTGATCGACCTCGCGTTTGCCGAGGACTTTGGCGGCGAGGCGGCGTGGCGCGGCGACCTCACCAGTCTGTTCTTTATCCCCGCCGGCGAATCGGGAGCGGCAACGTTGGTGGCGCGCTCGCCCGGCGTCATCGCGGGATTGCCGGCCGTCGAATTGGTGTTCGCGGCGCTATCCAGCGAGTTTCGCATCGAACGCCATGTCGAGGATGGCGCATCCGTGCCGGCCACGACGCGCATCGCCACGATTCGTGGGCCGATGAGTCTGCTCCTGTCGGGCGAACGGACCGCGCTCAATTTCTTGCAGCACCTCAGCGGAGTCGCAACGCAGACACGACGCTACGTCGATGCCGTCGCCGGGTTGCCTGTGAAGATTCTTGACACGCGAAAGACGATGCCCGGCTGGAGGCTGCTCGACAAATATGCGGTGCGTCAGGGAGGCGGGGCCAATCATCGCATGGGCCTCTACGACGGGATCCTCGTCAAGGACAACCACCTCGCTTTCGCGCTGAGCCGATTTCGCCAGAGCATTCCGCTCCTGATCCAGAATGCACGCAAGCAGCCGCGCACCAGCAAGCTGTCTGAGACGTTGCCGATCGAGATCGAAGTCGAGACGCTCGAGCAGTTCGACGAGGCGCTGGCGGGTCGGCCTGACATCATCCTGCTCGATAACATGTCGGTTGACATGATGCGCGAGGCGGTGCGGCGGCGCAATCAGGCGGCGACCGGCGTGCTGCTCGAAGCGTCGGGCGGCGTCAATCTGCAAACCGTGCGCGGCATCGCGGAGACCGGCGTCGATCGCATCAGCGTCGGCGCCCTCACGCACTCGGCGCCGGCCCTCGATATCGCCTTGGATTTTGGGGCCTAAGCGCGTATCATGGAGCGAGGACTTTTTCTTTCGGGAATGAAACATGGCGACCGGAACCACAACGAATACTCCGCCCACGGAAGAGCTGCTTGATCCGTCGGTCCTGCCGGACTATGACAAGCTCGTCACCGAAGATGACAAGCCCGTGGACTCTATCTACTCCGAGCGTCAGCATTTCTTGCTGACGGCGCCGCTGTTAGACTGCTGGCAACGTCCGGGCGGGCGGCCCTGCTTCATCGCTACGGACGTGGGGCTGTTTTATTCAGTAAACACGCCGCCGTTTTCGCCGGACGTGCTGTTGAGCCTGGATGTCGCTCCGCCACAAGGCGACTTGTCGCTCAAGGAAGACCGCTCGTACTTCGTTTGGAAGTAGGGCAAACCGCCCGATGCATTAATGAAAGTGGTCGCCAATCGTATCGGCGGCGAATTGACGACGAAGCTGACCGGCTACGCTCGAATTGGCGTCACCAGTTATGTTGTCTGGGACCCGTTTCTGTTTCTCTCCGATCAAAAGCTGCATTGCTTCGCACTGGAGCGAGGCAAGTATGCGCCGTGCGAGCCCTGGTTTCCGCAGATTGAGCTCGGTGTAAAGGTGTGGGCGGGAACGTTCGGCGACATCGAAGCGACGTACCTGCGCTGGTGCGATCACGACGGTAACTTGATACCGACAGGAGCGGAGTGGGCTGCCGCACAAAGTGAGCGTTTCGACCTGGAGAAGCAGCGTGCAGACCTGGAGAAGCTGCGAGCCGACACGCTGGCCGCCAAACTTCGCTCGCTGGGCATCGATCCGGACAAGCCATGACGAAGCCGCATTCGCCGGACGCCATCTGGTCGCTGCCGACCAAGCACCTCGGGCAGACCTCGCACGTTTTCGAAAGCTTGCACAGCACGAACTCGCTGGCGCTCGAACTCGCCGATGACCCGTCTTGCCACGGGTTGGCGATTCTCGCACGCCAACAGACGGCGGGACGGGGGCAGTATGGGCGCACGTGGCAGGCGCCGCCGGATTCGAGCGTTTTGTTGTCGCTGCTGCTGTTCGCGCCGCCGCAATTACGTCGGCCGGTCCTGTTGACGTCGTGGGCCGCCGTGGCCGTGTGCGAAACGATTCTCGCGACCGTCAACCTGCAAGCGAAGATCAAATGGCCCAACGACGTGTTGATCCACGGCAAGAAGGTGTGCGGCATCCTCATCGAGCAGCGCACTACGGGACATGCCGATTTTCCGCTCGCCACCGTCGTCGGCATCGGACTGAATGTCTCGCAAACCGCGGGGATGTTTGCAGACGCCGGACTGCCTGACGCCGTGTCGCTCAGCATCGCGGCCGGGCGAGCGCTGGCGTTCAACGACATCGCCGAGCAGCTCATCCATCAACTCGACCGGTACTACGCCACATTGCTCGACGGTGATCGCCAGACGCTCGAGTCCCTTTGGAAATGGCGACTCGGTCTGCTCGGTAAGTACGTCACCGTCGAGGGGACACAGCACGCTCATCGTGGCCGGCTCGTCGATGCGACGCTGGACGGCATCGACCTCGACGTCGCCGGCACGCTGGTTCGCCTCGCCCCCGAAACGATTCGCCATATTCACGAAGCATAGCCGTTCGCGGCGTTGCATCAGGAGCATCTCATGCCAACCGTCAAGCTTGTCGACGAAAACACCACGCATCCGAAGGTCCGGGCCGTCTTCGACGACATCAAAGCTACCAAGAAAATCGAGCGCGTTCCCGACATCTGGCGTGCTTTGGCGGCCAACCCCGACCATCTCGAATTGTGCTGGCAGCAGGTCAAGGCGATTATGCGGCCCGGCAAGCTCGACATGATGACCAAGGAGATCATCGCCGCCGCCGTGTCGATCACCAACGGCTGCGATTATTGCATCAACTCGCACCTGGCTGCGGCTCAGAAGCTCGGCCTCGACGCCGAGGGCATGCGCGAAGTGCTCGCGGTCGTCGGATTGTACAACCAGTTCAACAAGCTCGTGTTCGGATTGCAGATCGAGCCGGATATTTTTCCGAAAGTGGAGGGATAATCTGCAGGAAGCCCCGGGGTGAGGTACCCCAAACTCCGGGGTTCGGAGTACCTCACCCCGGGGCTTCTACAATTGACGTTTACTCCTTCGGCGTCTCGATTTCGCAGACGACACGGAAGCCGACGTGGACGTAGCCGTGATTGGGGTCGAGCGGGCTTCGATAGGCGGAGCGCGCAACGTAGGCGGTCTCGAAGAACGCGCCGCCGCGGACCACGCGCATGGTGATCGGCGCAGCCGGTGGACCTTGTGGATCGATCGCAATTCCATCCTTGAGCGATCGCGCGTAATAGCGCGGGTCCCAGTTGTCCGAACACATCTCCGCCACGTTGCCGTGCATGTCGAACAACCCGAAGTCGTTGGGCTTCTTTTTGGCAACCTCGCCCGGTGTTAGCGGATTTTTCGGGAAATCAGGCTTGATTAGCGGCACATGAAACCACATGTACTCGCGCGATCGGGACTCGACGTACAGATCGTTGCCGAAGGTCCATAAGCTCGACGTGCCGGCGCGGCAGGCATATTCCCATTCGGCTTCCGTGGGCAAGCGATACGTCTTCTTCTCGCGCTTGCTCAGCCATTTGCAAAACGCCTCGGCATCTTCCCAGGCGATATTATTGACGGGTGAAATCGTAGTCGGCTTGTATCCGGAGTCCTGCCAGGTGTATTTGCGATCGCGTTCGACGATCCTGCCCTTTTCGATGCCCGTTCCGCCCAGCCCGGTTCTCTCGGGCACGGTGATTGGCGTCTTCTGAGCGGCCATGTAGCGGACAAATTGTCCATGCGTCACCTCGGTAGCGCCGATGTAAAATGGTCGACTGATCTTCACCTTGTGCTGCGGCGATTCGAAGGCCAATCGCGCGATATAGCCGTCGAGAATGCCCTTCTTCTCCAGCTTTTTTGCAATGACATCGGCAGTATGACTCTTCAAGTACTCCTTCGACGTCCCCATCATGAACTCGCCCGGTGGAATGAGCACGAGCTTGGCGTCGAGGGAGTTCTTCTCGACGATGTCGCGCTTCAGGTACGCCGACCATTCCTTCTGCAAAGCCTTGGCATGGTCGCTGGACGTCACTTCCACAACGTCCGGCTTCACGAACTTTGGCGGCGCCGGCGGAATGGCGGCGGTCACCTTCAGTTTGACCGTCTCGCCGCGCTGAATCGTGAACGGGCTCGGCTCGGCATGGAAGCCCTTCATGGCGTCCGAATCGTCCACGCGATAAGTCCCGGCCGCTAGCTGCACCGGCTCGCCCGGCAGGATCGCATGGGCCTTCTCTGACTCATCGCGCACGAGCAGACCGCCTGCTTGCTTCAGGAGCGCCGTCATCGTCTCGTCGGCATCGAGTTCGACATGCCCGACATTTGTGAACGCCAGGAATGCCACGCAACACATGAGCGATACGATAACCGCGGCCGTGCAGCCCAGGCCGGTGAACACCCAGGAGCCGGGTCTCGCCGGCGGTGCGGCCTGCTTGGCTGCCGGCAGATCGGTAGCCTGCAGCTCCAGATCGGTGATCGCCGACTCCTCCAGAGCCGGGTCGATCGCCTCGGACGCGGCAATCGTGTCGTCCCGGTTCGTCGCCGGCGCTGGCGTCACGGGCCGATGCGCCGCCGTCTTGGCGTCGGCGACCCACTCGCGCTCGATGCCTTGAATCGTCTGCACCACTTCCTTCGCCGACGCAGGCCGATCCTTCGGGTCCTTGGCCAACAGCTTGTGGATCAACTCCGCCAGGGCTTTCTGCAATTCGCTGTTCAGCTTGGTCAGCGCGGCCGGCTCCTCGGACGTGATCGCCAATAGCATCGACATGGCGTCTTTGCCGGCGAACGGCAGCTTCCCCGCGCAGAGCCGATACATGACGCAACCGAGGCTGAACAGGTCGCAGCGTTCGTCGACATCCTGACCGCGCGCCTGTTCGGGCGACATGTAGGCCGGGCTGCCGAGGATCATGCCTTCCTGCGTAAGATGTGTTTCTTCGTGGATGGGCCGCGCCAGGCCGAAGTCGAGGATCTTGACCCTGCCCTTGTTGGCGGCATCGAGCCAAACGTTCGATGGCTTGATGTCGCGATGGATCAGGTGCTGGGCGTGGGCGGCGGCGAGTCCCTTGGCGATTTCCTTGCCGATGCGCATGATCTGTGGGATATTGAACGTCTTGCCGGCCTTGAGCCAATCTTCCAGCGTCATGCCGCGCAGGAATTGCATCGCCAAGTACGGAACGGCGCTGTCCTCGCGGGAAACCTGATAGATGGTGACGATGTGATCGTGCTCGATCTTGGCGGTCGCCCGGGCCTCGCGGATGAACCGGTCCTTGGCGATCGCCTTCTTGGCCATCGACGGGAGCATGACCTTCAAGGCGACGGTGCGGTGCAGCAGCGTGTCCTCGGCCATGAAGACCATGCCCATGCCGCCTTTGCCGAGCAGCTTGAGAACGCGATAGTGTTCGAGCCGGCCAAGTTCGCCGGGGCTTTGTGGGGGGGAGAGGAAGTCGTAGGATTCGTCGTCGATTCTGGATTTGTCGGCGCTGGTTTTTCCGTCCGCGGGCGCTGCGTTCCCCTCGGTCTTCGCCGACGCTTTCGACGCAGCTGGCCTTTGGCTCGGCTTCTCGCTCATGATCGTCCCGACGTGCACACGCAACACCAGCCCGGAGCGCAAGCAGCGGGCCGTTCCTACTGAGCATATCTTATCGCACGACGGTTCGCTTGACAAAGTGATGTGACAACTCGCCCGCGGTGCAATAGATCCTGACGGGCCACGTTCCCGTGGCCTGGGTCGGTAGGTCGATAACCCGACCCAGGCGAACCCGCAGGCGCTGTGTTCCGTTGCAAGAAGAAGTGCACTCGCTGCGACATTCCATCGAATACAATCACCGTGTGAGCGCAGCGGATCGTTCGCCGCGGTCTGAGTACAGACCACGGCAACGTGGCGTTACGGACCGCGTTCCGTTTTCCTGTGTCTTCGCCCCGTGTGAGCATCAAGGTCAGCGCGTGGCAAGCTGGCAGCGCTGCGAGTCTGCGATGGTGCCGCATCAGGCTGGGTGCACGACATGGTCTGCGTGGCCTGCTTCGGGAGGGCGAGGCTCCTGCCGAGCCGGAAGCGACAGGATACTCGTCCGAAATCGAGTATTTCGCGGGCTCGCGGCTCGGCAGGAGCCTCGCCCTCCCGTGCCGTTTGCAAACCATGTCGCGCACCCCATCAGGATTCGAGTTCAGGACCGCCGCCTCAGCGCTCCCAGGACAGCGTCACGCGGGCGGCGGGGACGGCGAGGCGGAGGCGGATGAAGCCGATCGGGTCGTCGCCGCTCTTGGCGCGTTCGATCTGCACGCGGCCCGGCGAGGCGCGCATGCCGGCCTGGTAGTGCAGGCTGATGATGACTTCGCCGTCGTGCGGGACCACGTTGGCCAGCGTGATGTATTGCCCGTCGGACGAGACGAACTCGGCCTTGCCTTTGAGCGCGAAGTTCGGCGTACGGTCGACTTCGAAGAGCCAGCCGCTTTCCTCGTCGAACAGCGCCGCTTTCTTCTTGACGCCCTTCCATTCTTCCAGGCGCTGGATCACTTTCGGCGACCACGCGGCGATCCAGCGCACGTTGTAACGGCGGCAATAGTCTTTGAGCTTTTCGTCGCTCCAGGCCGTGGCGATCGGCCAACCTTCGAGCGATTGATTGATGAGGCTGATCGAAGAATGTTCGATGAAGCCGTCGGGATCGAGACCGCCGATGAAGGTGCGGTCGGTGAGCATGGGCAGCAAGGCCGGCCAGCGCGACGCTTGACGGGAACGCGGGCGATCCTCCCAGAGAATGCGGCCTTCGCCGCTGGTGTTTGCGATCAGCGTCTGCACGAGGGTTTCGCGCCGGTGACCCAGGCCCACTTCGAGCGGTTCGCCCGGCACGCAGCGTTCCAGCAGCGTGAACGGCGATTCGGTGAAGGTTGTAAACGCCAGCGCGGCGCCGATCCAGAAAGCAAAACACAATGCGCGACACAGTCCAGTTCGCAGTGCCGGCGAAGAGGTTGTCTCTGAACCATCGTTGATGTTTCCGGACGATGGTGTGATTAACCACGTGGACAACCACACCGCGGCATGCGCGGCCGGAATGCACGCGAACCAGAGCGCCGGCGCGAGCAGCGCGGCCGTGCCGACGGCGCCGAGCGGCTCCCAGGCGATGCCCAGGATGGCAAGTATGAGCGATCCGCAGGCCGACATGCCGAGCATGCGAGCGGTCAGACGTTGTTTCGTCTGGTTGAAAATAACAACACCGACGGCGCCACCCATGGTCACCCCGATGGCGAGGAGTCGGCTCGTCGATCCGCCCCAGAGCGGCGCGTTCCAGATCGTTGCGAACGTGCGGTGCTCAAGGAGGTCGGCGGCGGTCGGCAGCGGCGTGCGCAGCCACCACGAATCGAGCCAGTCGATTAGCCAAGGCAAGTTGACCAGCATCGACAGCACCTCAGCCGACCAGAAGGCGATATGCCAGCTGGTAAACTCGTGCTTGTCCCCGACCGAGAGGTAGTACGTCAACAGCACCGGCAGCGCCAGTGGAAAGAGCGTCGGTTGCAGGAACCACCCGAGGCTTGCGGTCACGAGCATGCCAATCCACGCGGTCACGCTGGCCGATCGGTGGTACGAGATCAGAAAGCCCATGTGCGCCAGGGCAGCCAGCGACGCCAGATATAACTCGCAATCGCCGGTCAACAGCGCCGCTCGGCCATGCGGCCCCCACCAGGTCAGTTGACCCAGGAAAACCGCCAACAGCGACGTGCCCGGCCCAATGTCGAGCGACACGCAGGTGACGAGCAGCAAGACCGGCACGAGCATGCAAAGGACCGCGAAGCCGATCTTGTACGCCGCTGGTTGATACGTGCCACCGCCCAGGAGAAGCAACAACTCCGCCAGCCGGGCGCCATCGAAGATCGGCGTCTTCGGATAACCCGCGAGGTTGGCTGTGTCGTACACGGTGGTTCGGCCCTGCACGCGTATGCCGCGCGCTCCGATCGTGCCGAGGTAAAGATGTTGCGAATGGACTCCGGAGACGATCGGTTGATCGTTGAACAGGTTCTCGCGCGGATCGTCGCCGAAGAGGGCAAGCGTCAGGATGGCGTGCCAGGCGAACAGTGCGGTCGCACCGAGCAAAAACGCCCAGCTTGGCAGAGTCCAGGTCGCCGATCCGTCGGCGGGTGTGGCCGGTGTCTCCATCGCCTTGCCATCGTAAACTTTACGATAATCGGGTCAATATCAGGAAGTCTCACGCAGGGTATGCCATGCCTCCCGATTTTGGAATCGGGAGTATTGAACCACGGCGAGCACGGGAAACGCGGGGCCAATGCAGAGTGGAAAAATGACTTTGATCTGAATACTGGGTTCCCCAAGTCGCTCATTCCTCCTGATGCTTCCCCGTGTCCCCATGTTCCCCGTGGTTCAACTCCGCCAAGATAGACGAGACAGGCAAGCTGCGTGTTCCTACGAAAGTAACATCATGACTCTCGCTATCGAAACCCAACAGCTCACGCGTTACTTCGACGAATTCTGCGCCGTCGCCGGAATCGACCTCAAAGTCGAACGCGGCACGTTCTACGGTTTTCTCGGTCCCAACGGCGCCGGCAAGTCGACGACTATCAAGATGCTCACCGGCCTGCTCGCTCCCAGCGCCGGCCACATGTGGGTTCTCGGCAAAGACATGACCGACCCTGCCGAGGCCATCGAAGCCAAAGCGAAGGTCGGCGTCATTCCGGAAGATCTGGCGCTGTTTGAGAACCTGACTGCCCGAGAATACCTCACGTTCGTCGGCCGCATGTACCTGCTCGAGCGCGACACGATTCGCAGCCGTATCGACGAACTGTTGCCGTTGCTTGGGCTCCAGGACGACGAGACGAAGTACACGCTGGAATACTCGCACGGGATGAAGAAAAAGCTCGCGTTGGCGGCGGCGGTGTTGCCCAATCCCGATCTGCTGTTTCTCGACGAGCCGTTCGAAGGCGTCGACGCCGTCACATCGCGTGTTATCCGCGATCTCTTGGCCAGCTATGTCGCACGTGGTTCGACGGTGTTTCTGACGTCGCACGTGCTCGAAATCGTCGAAAAGCTGTGCACGCATGTCGGCATCATCGTCAAAGGCCGGCTGGTCGAGCAAGCGTCGCTCGATGAGATTCGCCAGGGAAGCACACTGGAAGCGCGCTTTCTGGAAAAGGCAGGGGCCGACGCCGAGCCAATTCAAAAGCTCAAATGGCTCGAGGAGGGAGCCTCCTCCCAGGCTGAGCCTGGGATGGAAGGCGGGCGTCAGGAGGGAACGCCGTGAATTGGCAGCACTTCCTCACCTTCCTTTGGCTGCGTTGGCGGCTCTTCGCCAATCAGCTCACGCGCGGCGGCATCGTCGGGCAGATCATTCTTGGCATCGGCGTCGTGTCCGTCGGTCTGTTGACAATCACCCTGATCGTGACCTCGTGTCTGCTCGGCTACTTCATCCTGCCCGAACAACAACCGATCGTGATTCTGCTCGTGTGGGATGGGATCGTGCTGGGCTTTTTGATGTCGTGGATCATCGGTCTTGTCGCGGAGTTGCAACGGGCCGAGGCGCTCTCGCTGGAGAAATTTCTCCATCTGCCGGTGTCGCTCTCGAGCGTGTTCGTGCTGAACTATTTGAGCTCGCTTTTCTGTCTGACGATCGTTCTGTTCGTGCCGGCCATGATCGGCATGTCCATCGGGCTCGTGTTCGGCAAGAGCTGGATGCTGGCTTTGCAAGTGCCGCTGGCCTTGTCGTTCGTCTTCATGATCACGGCCCTGAGCTATCAGTTCCAGGGCTGGGTGGCGTCTTTGAAGATGGATGAGCGCCGGCGGCGGACGATCATCGTCGTGGTGACGATCGTGTTCATTCTGATCTTTCAGTTGCCGAACCTGATTAATATCTATCAGCCATGGAGAATCGACGACGAACACAAGAGCGATGTCACCAAACAGCTAGCCGAATTGAAACGCGCGGAGACGGACAAGGAGATAACGCCGGAGGAATACAAAAAGCGCGTCAGCGACCTTCTGCATGCCGAGAAGGATCGCAACGAGAGTTGGATGCGCTGGGCGCAGGACACGGCCTGGCTGGCAAACATGGTGCTGCCGATCGGCTGGTTGCCCTGGGGGTCGGCGGCGGCGATGGAAGGCAACCCATGGCCGGGGCTCGGCGCTTTGGCCCTTTTCACGCTGGTAGGCGTCGGCAGTCTGTGGCGGTCCTACTGCACGACGCTGCTGATGTACACCGGCGGGTATTCCGCCGGCGGCGCGGCCCTGCCTACGCCAACCGAGCCAGCGACGCCGGCGGAGAAAACCGAGCCGGCCGATCTCATCCCGTACTTTTTGGAGCGAACGATCCCCGGCGTCTCGGAGCAGGCGGCCGTGATCGGCTTGGCTGGCCTGCGCTCGCTGTTGCGAGCGCCGGAAGTCAAGATGGTGCTTTTGTCGCCCATCATCATGCTCGTCCTCTTCGGCGGCTTGCTGTTTCGTGGCGGAACGGACATTCCTCAGCCGCTCCGCCCGCTCATCATCTACGGGGCGATGGCGATGACACTGTTCACGCTGGGCCAGATCGGGGGCAACCAGTTCGGCTTCGACCGAGCGGCCTTCCGCATCTTTGTCCTCAGCCCGGCGCCGCGCCAGGACATCCTTCTCGGCAAGAATCTCGCGCTGGCGCCGATCGTCTTCGGTTTGACGCTGCCGGTCGTGGCGATCGTCACTATCCTCGTGCCCCCACGAATCGATCATTTGCTGGCGTTGCCGATGCAGGCGATGTCAATGTACCTCATCTGGTGCATCGTTCAGAATTTTCTCTCCATCGTCGCGCCGATGCCTGTCGCAACGGGATCGCTGAAGCCGTTGAGTCCGCGGTATCTGCCGATGCTGATGCACCTGGCCGCGACGTTGACGATGCCGATCGCATTGTCGCCGACGCTTCTGCCCTGGGGCGTCGAAGCCGGTCTGGTTTGGCTGGGGTGGACGGGCGGATTCCCAATTGCCTTACTGCTGACGGCACTCGTTTGTGGCGCCGTGATCGTGCTGTACCGCATCATGCTGGCCTGGGAGGGCGATCTGTTGCAGCGGAACGAGCAGGCCATTCTCGAAGCGGTCGTGGCCAAGGCGGAGTGAGGATTTGTCCCCGTTTAGCGCTCGCAGCATCACACGCGTTCGCGTGGCGGATTCGAACGCTAAACGAATACACTGGGGCCCGAGTGACGCCCTACGAACCCGTGTGATACTTCGGGCGCTAAACGAAGAAAAACCAGCACTACCCGCACAACCTGCATGCAACCCTTGACTGGTTTTTCTGGTCCATCTATAATCCACGAAGGTTTCGTTTAACCGAATTGCGCGACTTCGGGTTGCGGCAACGAGATTACGAAATCGACAGGATGCAGGCGGCCCGTCCAAGTTTGGAATTGTGACGGTTATGCCAAGGAGTGTCTTTCGTCAGGAGCCCGTATCAAACGAGTTGATGCGGAACACTAGCCACGGAAGGGAAACCCGAAGTGCTCGCTCCACGTGCCAAAATTGGGAACGCGACGGATGCGCGACACGTCGCTGATGCGAGACCGGTGCGAAGGCCAAGCGCACACGTCGCAGACATACCCCCCACGTGTTCCTTGAATGACGATCGCACAGCCCTGCGCGAACGGATCAGAGAAGCGAACGATATCGTCGATGTCGTCGGCACCTATCTTACGCTGCGCCAGGCCGGGCCCACCTACAAGGCGCTCTGTCCCTTCCACGACGACAAGCACCCCTCCCTCGACGTCGACCCGCGCCGCCAACGCTTCAAATGCTGGGCGTGTGGCAAATCTGGCGATGTTTTCAACTTCGTCCAAGAGATGGATCATGTCACCTTTCCCGAAGCGCTCGAAACTCTCGCACGCCGCGCCGGCATTTCTTTAGAAAAAAATCAAAAAATCTCTACCGGCCCCAGCAAGGCGGGTATGCTTGACGTGATGAAATGGGCTGCGGCGTTGTATCAACGCTGCCTGCTCGAGCACCCGCAAGCCGACCTGGCGCGAAAATACCTCGGCGAACGCAAGCTGTCGGGCGAAACCGTCCGCAAGTTCGGCCTGGGATTCGCGCCGGACTCGTGGGAATGGCTGGTGGGCGAGGCGGCAAACGCCCGGATCTCGGCTGAGCTCTTGGAACAGGTCGGCCTGATCGCCAAACGGAACGAAGGGAAGGGCTACTACGACCGGTTTCGCGATCGGGTCATGTTCCCGATTCGCGATATTCAGGGCCGCACTGTCGGCTTCGGCGGGCGCATTCTTCCTTCATCTCCGGTATCGGCAGATCGACCCCAGCCGAAATACTATAATTCGGCGGAAACGTCATTATTTTCCAAGAGCGATCAGCTATATGGCATCGACGCGGCCAAGCAGGCGGCGACCAAGGCCGGGTACTTGGCAATCGTCGAAGGATACACCGACGTCCTGATGGCGCACCAGCATGGCATTTGCCAGGTAGTCGCCACGATGGGGACGGCGCTCAACGAACGGCACATCAAGCAGCTACGGCGCGTGGTGCCGCGCGTTGTTTTGGTTTTTGATGCGGACGCCGGCGGCGACGCCGGTGTGGATCGCGCGCTGGAGGTCTTCGTCAAGCACGACCTGGACCTGCGCATCGCGACGTTGCCGGACGGTCTCGATCCGTGCGACCTATTGGTAGCGAGAGGCCCCGAGCCTTTCCGCCAGGCCCTGGATGGGGCGATCGACGTGTTCGAGCACAAGCTGGCAAGTGCCTGGGCCAAGCATGCATCGCGTGGCGTCGACGGACAACGTCAAGCCGCCGAGGAGATGCTGGCTATCCTGGCGCAATCGCCCGATGAGCGCTCCGTAAAGCTGGCGCTCATGGTGAATCGCATCGCCCAACGTTTGTTAATCAAGGAGGAACTCGTATGGCTGCGTTTGAAGGAACTACGCGCAAGACGAAACGACGGGCGAGCCGGGAGCGACCGGACTGCCCCAACCGAGGAGCGGAACCCCGCTGCGGACGCCGACCAGTGCGAGGCGCCTGCCATCAAGGCCGGCCCAGCCCCGCGGCATGAACTCGAACTCTTGGAGATGCTCTTGGCCGAGCCCGCTTTCGTGGCTCGCGCCGCCGGTGAGATTGTGCTCGACGAACTGGTAAACCCAGGTCTCCGTGCCGTGATCGAGGCGCTCTACCGCCTCCACGCCGAGGGACAACCTCCTGACCTGGACCACTTGCTCGAACGCATCAACAGCGAACCGGTTCGGCGCCGCATCCACGACGTGCATCAATCGGGTCTTGACTGCCCCGATCGGCCTGGCACATTCCAAAAAGTTCTCGAGCGGTTTCGCGATCGCCGGTTGCAAAAGCGCAAGCAAGCGCTCATTAACGAAATCAAGGATGCCCGCGACGAAGCGACAAGGCAGGCTTTGTGGCGGGAATTGAACGAACTCAATACCAGGAGCCAGGAGTCAGGAGTCAGGAATCAGGAACCAGAAGTCAGTAGTTAGACGTCGGCCGCGGTCGACAACAGGGTCGTTCCAAGCCCTGCCGACCTCCGACTTCTGATATCTGACTCCTGACCCCTGATCCCTGACTCCTGACCTAGGAGATATTGCATGGAACTCAAACTCGACGACGGCCTGAAGAACCTCATTGAGTCAGGCAAGAAGAAAGGCTACCTCACCTACACCCAGGTGAACGAATTCTTGCCCGACGATGCCGTCAATCCTGAAAAACTCGATCAACTCCTCATGCACCTGGAGGAACAGGGCATCGATCTGATCGACGAAGCCGACATCGACGAACGCGAATCGTCCAAGAACGGCAAAGCCGCCGACAAAGGCGACGAACTCGAAGCCGACCTGCGCGAGCTTGACCTCGCCATCCTCGAAGAAGAATCGGACGGCAAGCGCATCGACGATCCGGTCCGCATGTATTTGACGCAGATGGGCTCGATCCCACTTCTTAACCGGAAGGAAGAAATCGAGCTGGCCAAGAAAATCGAAGTGACCCGTAAGCGTTTCCGCCGCCGTGTGCTCGAATGCGATTATGCGCTCTCTCAGGTCGTCGAAGTCCTCAAACGGGTGCATATCAACGAGTTGCCCTTTGATCGCACGATCAAGGTCTCGCTGACCGAGAACCTGGAAAAGGACAAGATTCTTCAGCGCATGCCGCACAATCTGCGGACGTTGGAGCATCTGCTGGAACAGAACATCGAGGATTTCACGAAGAGCCTCGATCCGCAGCGCTCGGAAGAGGAACGGCGTTACTACCGCAAAAGCCTGAAGCTGCGCCGCCGCAAGGCAGTCACGCTGGTCGAAGAGCTGTCGATTCGCACGCAGCGGGTGCAGCCGCTGATGAAGAAGCTCGAACAGATTTCCAAGCGAATGGATGAACTCGAGCAGACGATCCTTCAGCTCGAAGGCCATCGCGGCTGTGCCGAGGATCGTGCCAGTCTCGAAAAAGAGCTGCGCGACCTGATGATGATGACGCTCGAAGACCCGGCGTCGCTCCGCAAGCGCATTCAGTCGATCAAGGAACGCTTCACCGAATACGAAGACGCCAAGCGCTCGCTGTCCGGCGGTAACTTGCGGCTCGTCGTCTCCATCGCCAAAAAGTATCGCAACCGCGGCTTGTCGTTCCTCGACCTCATTCAGGAAGGCAACACCGGTCTAATGCGGGCCGTCGACAAGTACGAATATCGCCGGGGCTACAAGTTCTCGACCTACGCGACGTGGTGGATTCGCCAGGCGATCACCCGCGCCATCGCCGATCAGGCACGCACCATCCGCATCCCGGTGCACATGATCGAAACGATGTCGAAGCTACGCAACGTTTCGAAGCGACTCTTGCAATCGCTCGGCCGCGAGCCGACCATCGAGGAAACCGCGAAGGAAGCTGGCATCTCCATCGAGGAAACGCGGCGGGTAATGAAGATCAGCAAGCACCCGATCAGCCTCGATCGGCCTGTCGGCGAGAGCGAAGACAGCTACTTCGGCGACTTCATCGAAGACGAGCAAGCCGAATCGCCGATCAATGCCGCCACGCAGGAGATGCTCAAGGACAAGATTGAGCAGGTCCTGAAGACGCTGACCTACCGTGAGCGCGAAATCATCAAGCTGCGCTACGGCCTGGGCGACGGGTACACCTACACGCTCGAAGAGGTGGGCCGCATCTTCAAGGTGACGCGCGAGCGCGTCCGCCAGATCGAAGCCAAGGCGGTGCGCAAGTTGCAACATCCGGTGCGCAGCCGGCAGCTCGAGGGCTTCCTCGACGCTGCCCGCAGGCAGCGCCAGGAGCAGCATAGCTGACCTTCGAATCGCCGGTCCAAGTGACCGGCGATTTTTTTTTCGATAGAATGACGGTTCCGCGTGAATTCGTTCAGCGTTCGCGCGGCGCCGAGCGAACGCTAAACGAATTCCGGAGTTGAGGTTCCCGCCATGCCTGGTCCTGCTGCCACGTTGAAAGAAATCCATCGCTTGCGCCGCTTCATCAAAGACCTCGACGCCAAGATCGAGCAAGCGCCCAAGCAACTGGCGATACAGCAAAAAAGACTCGCAAACCAAGAGGAAACGTTCAAACAGGCCCAAGAACACGTCAAACAACTGAACCTCTCGATCCGCGAAAAAGAAGGAAACATCAAATCGGTCCAGGCTCAGATCCAGAAATACGAAAGGCAACTCGACGAGGCCGCCAGCAAAAAGGAATACGACACGCTGAAAGCCGAGATTGCGTCCGAACGTGGGCATATTACCAAGCATGAGGACGACATTTTGGCGATGATGGGGGAGATCGAAGAGAAGACGAAGCTGTTGCCCGAAGCGGAGAAAATCGTGCAGAAGGCACGCGCCGATTTCGCGCAGTTCGAGAAAGATCAAGCGGAACGCCTGCACCGATTTGACGCGGATCGGACGCGGTCGCGGGAGGAACTCAAGGCGGCTGAGGCGACGCTGCCGGCCGACGTGCGCGCCCAGTACGATCGGCTCATCGCGGCGAAAGGGGACGAGGTGATCTCCGGCGTCAATGGCCGAACGTGTTCGGCATGTTACACGGAAATCACACAGCAGATGATGAGCGAGTTAAGGCGCGAAATGTTCCTGATCTGCAAGAACTGTGGACGCATGTTGTACCAGGAAGGCTAGAGCCAGAGATCAGAAGTCAGAGATCAGAAGTCAGAAGTCGGAAGTCGGAAGTGAGAGGTCTGCGTTCTGAAAGCCCTGACCGCTGACTTCTGATCTCTGACTTCTGACCTCTGGCAGCGAGGGTCGGCGAATGCGGTGCGTGATCGCCGTCGCATGTCTTGTCATGTGGTTGCCTTTGTGGCGTGCCGAGGCGCAGCCGAAGGTCACATTGCCGATGCCGAAGCCAGGGCAGCTTGACGCGCTCGTACCGGTGATGGCGCATTCGGCTCGTGTCGTCACGGTTAGCGATACACACGGGCTGTTGGCGTTCGGGCACTGGACGTCTTTCGCGGACGGCCAGGTGTCGCTCATCAGGCTCGACGCCAAGGGAACGCCGGCCGCCTCTGCAGTCTATCTCAAGCTGCCCAAGCCGGCGGGGTTGTTGAAGAACAAGAATTACGTCACCGGCATGGCATTTCACCCGAAGTTGCCGATCCTCTACGCCTGGCAAGATATCGACGGCCATTACACGAACCCGGTACCCGCGACGACGCCAGCCGAGGTCAAGCAGTTCGATCATTTGTGCGTCTACAATTTGGCCAAGGATCCGCCGGAATTGATGGTCCACGTCTGCCGCGGCGATGAGTTTCTTTTCGGTCAACAGGGCGGTGCGCTCGCGGTCGATCCGACGGGGAGCTACCTGTACGTTCCCAACCTGCGCGAGATCAAGAATGCGGGGAGTCTGCGGTTCGCCCGCTTCCCACTCGATGCCGATGGCTTGCCGATCATCGCGGAATCGAAGGACCCGGCGCCAGCGAGAATCAAGAAGATTGAGGAACTGAACACTGCGGAGAAATTCTCGCCGCCGCAGATCACGCCGATCGAATACGTGCATCTGTTCAATCTCAACGCGTACGGCAGCGGCCATTGTTTTGTGCCGATCGGCAAAGACGCGGTGATTGCGGGGGGATATCAAGGCTTGATGACCTGGCGGCCCGATGACAAGCACGCGACGCTGCACGGTTTGCCGTTGCGCAACTCCGGACACGTACAGTTCGCGGTTCATCCGTCTCTGCCGGCGATCTTCGCGACGTCGCATTACTCACCGCAGAACTCGTTTTTTCGCGCCGAGCACATCGACGGTTACTTGACGCTCTTGCCCAAGCAATACGTCATCGAAGGCAGCAAGCTGACCGGTCCGCCGGCCGTTTTTTCCAAGGCGAAAAAACTCGCCGTCGGCGGCGAGAACGCCCTGTACATCATCGATCTGGACGACCATGGATTTCCAACGGGTGTTCCGACGCGAGTTCTTGTGAATTGCCCGCAAGTACGGGCCATGGTGTATTCGGAACGATTCGAACGCGCGTATGTCGGAGTGGAGGTGAGCAAGTGAACCAGGAGCCAGGGGTCAGGAGTCAGGGGTCAGGAATCCAGGCATGGCCGAACCTCGTGTTTGCCGCCTGCATCCTGATACCGATGCTTGCGTCACTGGCGTCGGCGCGGACGATCACGTTGACCGCGGATGATGCGGACGAGATGGCGTCGATTTCGCCGCTGGCGCCGCGGTTGAGCTGGGTGATGGGGCCGCAACCCGGCGTGTTCAACACGCAACCAACGTTGTACTGGGAATCGCGTATCGCCCTGTTGATGCGGTTCCCGATCACGGACCACGTTCCGAAAGGGCAGCGCGTTACAAAAGCCGAGTTGACGATCATTCCGAATTACGTCGCCGGCGCCGTCAACATTCAGGTGCGTCGGCTGCTCGCCGAATGGGGAACCGGCGTGTGCCAGCAGTACCGCATGACCTATCCGAAAAAGGTGGAGTGGAATCAGCCGGGCGGCCGCGGCGCAGGGACGGATCGCACCGCCAAGGACACGGCGATGTTCAAGATCATCAAGGTCGGCGAGCATGCGGTCGACGTCACCGAGGACATAGAGCTCTGGTACACTGGCGGCGCCCCGAATCGTGGCTGGATCTTCACGCACGAACGAGACGTCGGCATCGCCTATTTCGCCTCGCCATACGCCCCGCAAACCGCCGGCGCAAAGACATGGAAGCTGCAGATTACGTTCGAACCGCAATGAGTTGCTGATCAATTTCTTTGGCGAACGGCATGCGATTCGTATTTGCGACATTGGTTTTCAGCGGGGTGGCGAGTGGCATTCTCGCACAGCCGCCGGTAAATTCGGTGCATCCCTTGCCGCCGCAGACGCCGGCGTGGCTTGATGGATACGCGGTACGCTGGCCGGTGCGCGTGCTTGGCGAACCGAGCGCACAAACTGCACAGAGCGTGCTGGTGCGCGTTCCGACGGGCGGTTGGCTCAAACCCGACGCCTCCGACATCGCCGTTCAAGCTGCCAATGGCAAGCTGCTCCCCGCCGTCGTCCTGTCGCATGACCCGATCGGCGACACCATCATTCAATTCAAGCGCCATGCCAACGATCCGTGGTATTGGGTCTACGGCGTCAATCCCAAGGCGCCGCCGCTCGCCAAAGTCGATCCAAAGGCGGATCCCGCGTTTCAAGAGGGCCTGACGCTCGAACTACGCGACTGGGCTGGCGACGATCTCGCGAGTTGGGCACGCGTGCGTGTCGGGCTCGAGAAAAGCGATAACGTCATCGGCAACGCCGTCGTCACGGAGATCATGCAGAACTGCAACCCCGCTCGCCCCGATGTGCCCAACAAATTCGCCGCCTCCTATCGCGGGTATCTCACGATCAAGAAGGAAGGAACGTACACCTTCGTCGCCAACGGCGAGGACGCGACGTTCCTTTTCATCGACGGCTTCAAAGTCTTCGAACGCCCCGGCGTCAATCGCCCGCTCGGCACGGTCAAAGTCAAGGAACTGGAGAAGATCGCCGGCAAGGTCGAACTCAAGCCGGGCGTGCATGCCTTTGAAGTGCATCAAGCGATCGGCGAGAGCCCGAACTCGCGCGGCACCTGCGCGCTGGCGTGGACGACCCCGGACCAGCCGAGATTCAGCATCGTGCCGCCGACGGCGCTCACACATCCGTTGTACGCCCGCGTCGCCGCCGCCGAACGTTCCGACGGAAGCCAGGCGGGCATCTTCGCGCACGGCATTGACGACTCGCTCGAATCGGCAGGGCTGAAACTGTTTCTCGTCAAGTTCGAGGCCAATCTCGATCCGAAGGACCAGCCGAAAGCGACCTGGGACTTCGGCAACGGGACGGCGGGCAAGGGGCCGCGGCAAACGCACGTTTACTTCCGTGAAGGCGACTACGTGGTTTCGCTGAATGCCGGCGCCGGCCTGCCGCCGTTCAAACGGCGCATCCGCGTCTGGCCTGAGCCAGGGGAGTTCAGCCCGCTGTCGTTGCGAGCGGCCATTGAGGCAATCGAAGCGATGGAGTGGCATAAACTCGATCCGAGCCGCGTGCGTGAGATCTTTTCTTTTTTGCAAATTTGCGAGCAGCCGAACCGCTGGCCATTGATGGACGAGATCGCAAAGCACCTGTTAGCGCAGAAGGAACTCGATCTCGATTCGCGCGTTCAGTTCATCGCAGGCCGCATGGAGGCGTTGACGAACCAGGGCAAGGCAGCCGACGCGTTCAAGCTAGCCGAGACGGTCGCGCTGGATTATGCCAAGACGCCCGTCCTGCAGGTTCGCCTTCAGCTAGCGGTGGCGGCGATCCACCAATACCACACCAAGGACGCCGCCAGCGCCAGCAAGATCTACAAGGCGATTCTCGAAGAGCACAAACGCGTCGAGCACCCGAACCTCCGGCTCGCAGCCATCCGCTGGGGCGATTTGTTCACCGAACAAGGCGACCTGACGCGCGCCAGCGAAACCTACCGCGTGGCAGCGACGCTTGGCGGCGAGAAATTCGCCGGCACATCGACTACGGATGCCACCACGCGTGGCGCTCTCATGCGCATCGCCGAGCAAAAGCTCAAGGCCGGCGAAATCCAGGCCACACGCCAACTTCTGGAGCGCATGGAACTCGAATACCCGGGGCGCCGACTCGACGGCCTTTACTGTTTCATGCGAGCCGAGACGGATCGGCACATCGGCAAGTATGAAGATGCGCTGCGGCATTACGAGATGATCTTCAAGTTGCCGCAGTGGGCCGGGTATCGCGATCGCGCTACCTTCGGCCTGGCCGACACGTACAACCGCATGGGCGATCCCGAGAATGCGATGAAATGGTACAAGAATCTCAAGGAGGGTTTCCCGAAGTTCTTTGAAAGCCAAAAAGGTCCCGCGGTCGAAAAGTTGCTCGGAGCCCGGCTCGCACGAATCAAGGCCGTCAAGAATCCTGCCGACGCGTTCTTCAAGGGCTGGCGCACCGGCTTCGAGCCCGACGAGCGCGAGTGGTTTGGTCGGCTCGATTACGCGATGGTGCGCACGCCCGGTCTGGACGGACCGCACGCCGCTATGCTCGACATCTATCCGAAGGACCCGATCGGCGGCTTGATCGATTACACCCGGCCCTTGAAAAACCTGACGCCGGGCGGCATGTACTGGGTCGAAATCTGGCATCGCGACGTCCTTCGTCCCGCGCCGCCCGCCGCGCATCAGCAACCGTTCATCCATTTACGTTTGATCGCCGATACCACAAAGGAAGAGACGCTTGCCTCCGCCAATCTCTATCGCAATTCGCACCATCAATGGCATAAGCTCGGCTTCAAGATCAGGGCCCCATTGGCCGACGATTGCACCTTGAAGATTTCGTTCTACAACCACACCGGCGCGACGCTCTACGACGCCTTGTCGATCGAGCCAGTCACGGATCGCCAGCTCGATTCGCTGACCAATTTCCTCGAAGGAGGCAAGGCGCCATGAATCCATCCCGTCGGGACGAACTTCCAGCTTGTCCCAGACAATTCGGTTGGCGAACGTGGGTACTCGGGACAAGCTGGCAGCTTGTCCCTACGACGGTGATTCTGTTTCCTCTGATTTGCTCCGTCTGCTCCGCCGCCGAGATCAGCAGCAACGGCCTCGGCGGCGGAGTGTGGTCCGATCCGGCAACCTGGCGTGGCAAAAAGGTTCCAGGACCCTTTGATGACGTCGTCATCCAAAAGCTCGACGTTGTCACCTTCGATCGCAATGACGACGGCAAGGTCTCGTGCCAAAAAGTGCAGATCGACCCCAAGGGCATGCTCACCTTCAAGACCGGCGTGGGTAAACTGGTCTGCTGCGTCGCCGACTCCATCGAGTCCTTTGGCGCCATCAAGCTCGACGGGACCAAGTCGGGAGGCGATCATCTCGAACTGCGCATGATCGGCGACAATGCGGAAAAGCGAAAAGTCAAGCTCAAGAAGGGCGCTGCTTTACTGCTGTATGGCAAGGCAAATCTGCCGGACGATCGTCGCAATGTGGCAGTGCGCTCGCCTAAGGTAGCCGACCAAAAAGAAGATGTTCTGAGCCTGATCGAGGCCGACGGCGGTGTCAGCATCGATTGGCAGCGTGCGAGTCTGCACGAGATCAAGCTGCAAGCCCAAAAGCTCGACAACACGGGGGCCAAGGCGAACGAACGGCTCAACATCATCGGCAACGCCTTCACCGGCCGGGCGCGGCTGTGGCTGCATTCCTGCGACACGCCGATGATCGCCAAAAATACTTTTTACTACGCCGACAAGACGCCGCTCACCGAGGGCGCCATCGCCGTCTACTTCGGGCCGCTGGCCGAGATCAAGCACAACACGATCCGCGGTGCGTTTGTCTTTGGCATCACGGTCAATTATCAGAGCGATTCGGCGGTCGAAGGGAACACGGTCGAAGGCTGCGCGGCGGGCATCACTGGCGGGTACGGCATTCCGAGCACGATGATCAAGAAGAATATCATTCGCGGCTGCGAAGTCGGCATTCGCCTCGAAGGCGCATCGGGCGTACTGGAAGACAACCTCGTCGAAGGGGCGATGACGGCTTTTCAGCACGAGAACGCCAGCCTTCAGGTTGCAAATCTTCAGATCAAGGATCTCAATGCCAAGGGGACGGGGATCAACTTCCTGTCGGGAAAACTGACTCTCCTCAACTGCGATATCGCACCAGCTCAGATTAAGGTCGCTGCCCAGGCCGCCACGGTCAAGGACGATCCGATCATCTGCCAGCAGTATGTGGTCGTCGGCGTCAAAGGAGCGCCTGCCGATTCTCTGGTCGATGTGCGGACGAACGATCCGAAGCTCGCCGCCGACGTGGCTGACCCGAGCGTGCGCAACACGCCGGCGCCGTTGACCGCGGGACTGACGCCGTTGCCCAGGACGCTCAATCCGCTGATTGTCAAAGCCTGGACCATCGATCCGAAAGGGAAATTACAACCGGGCGTCGAGTATAATGTGAAGGTCCTCGGCCCGGCCCCGAAGGAGGGGGCGGCCCGGCCGGTGCTCAAGACAATGGCGTTTCGCCCCGCGGAGAACGGCTTTCGCGCCAAGCTCGATGACGCCACGCCAAGCTTGGAGGTGGAGTTGAAATGATGCAGCTACATCGGAGCGACTGGCGTGAAACCGCCAAGCGATCCGTCCTGACGCTTGCGGTTGGCGCGATGGTGTTGTTGTGTGCGAGCGGCGCACGGGCGCAACGCACGGTTACATTCCCGCCTGCGGAAGCGCCGCCGCCGCCGCCCGCCAAGGCGCCGCCCAAGACGGCGTCCGGCGGCGAAGAGACCGATATCATCCCCGACCCGGGTCCCTCGATGCGCAAGACCAAGCATCAAACTCCGCCGCCGCCCACCAACCTCACCGTCATCTACAAAGTCAAGTATGGCGAAGTCCTTCAGTACAAGCATCCCAATGGCGTCGTGCAGACTTTCGAGCAATGGAAAAGCTATCCGCCCGACGCGTCCAACCTCGTCACACTCACCAATGAGAAGCTCGCGGACGGCAACAACTACCAGTATGCCGAGAAGGAGCTGTCCGCGCCGGGTTTCGATCCGGTCGATATCCCAATTCTGTACATGACCGGCGACTACGACTTCACGCTCAAGCCCGCGGAGGTCGAGAACCTGCGCAAGTTCATCACCGGCGGCGGCACGATTATCTTCAACGCAGCCCGAGGGCGCGATGAGTTCTCGCGCGGCGTCGTTCGCGAGATGAAAAGAGTGTTCCCGCGCAAGTCGTTCATGCGGCTGCCGGCCGATCACCCGATCTTCAACGCCCGCTTCCGCGTCTCGAACGTGATGATGATGCTCGGCGGCGTGCAGCGCTCCTTGGAGCCGGAAATCTACTCGATCGACATCGGCACCCGCGCGGCGTGCATCCTGGTTCCCGGCGGACTGGGAGCAGCCCTTAGCAACAGCGAGTATCATCCCGACGGCCGGCATATCGTCGGCGAATCCGCCAAACGCCTCGGCGTCAACCTCGTCGCCTACATGCTGGGCAACACCGAATACGGAAAATTCCTTGCACAGGAATTTCCCGTATACACCGGCCGCACGAAGGCGGGCGATGTCGTTCGCTTCGCTTCGGTCAAGTACGCAGGCAGCTGGGACTTGAACCCCGCCATTCAGAATACGGTGCTGGCGAATCTCAAGGACAATACCAACGTCGACGTCGATTTCACGCCGCACGCCGTCGCGCTCGACGACAAGGCGGCCGGGCATTTTCCGATCCTCTTCATGACCGGACATTACGACTTCCAGTTCACCGACGCCGAGGCGGCCGGGTTGGCCCGCTATCTCAATCGCGGCGGGTTGCTCGTGGTCAGCTCCGGCGCCGGCCTCAAGCCGTTCGACAAGGCATTCAATCGCGAGTTGCGCCGCGTGTATCCGAATGCCGAGTTGGCCCGCATCCCGCCGAGCCATCCGCTCTTCTCCGGTGGCTGGAACTCCGTAAGCAAGGTGACTTTCACCGCGCCGCTGCTGCGTGACAACCCGACGCTTGATGCGCCCGAGTTCTTTGGTTACTTCATCGACGGACGGCTGGCGATCCTCTACACGCCGTATGATCTGATGAGCGGGGTCAATCGCGAGTCGAACGCCTATGCCAAAGGGCTGGTCGATACCGATGCGATGCGCGTCGTCAACAATATCATTACTTATGCGTTGACCCATTGATTCCCATTTGCCGCCGGCGGCTTCGCGCTCGCATCGCAGCGGCGATGTTCCCACCATCATGCTGCGAGCGCGAAGCCGCAAGCGGCGAATTTGCGACAGCCATGAACCCAGAAATCGAACAACGTCTCGCCGCTCTGGCTACCCTCCACAAAAAGATGCTCGAGGAGTTCGGCAAAGTCATCGTCGGCCAGACCGAAGTTCTCGAAGAACTGCTCATCACCATCTTCGCCGGCGGGCACAATCTTCTGGAAGGCGTGCCGGGGCTGGCCAAGACACTGATGATCAGTACGCTGTCGCGCATCGTCTCCTTGCGGTTCAAGCGCATCCAGTTCACGCCCGATCTGATGCCGTCCGACATTGTCGGCACCAACGTCATCGAGGAAGATCACACGACCGGCAAACGCGTGATGGTGTTCGTCGCCGGGCCGATCTTCGCGAACGTCATTCTGGCCGACGAGATTAACCGCACGCCGCCGAAGACGCAAGCGGCCCTCTTGCAAGCGATGCAGGAGAAGGAAGTCACCGCCGGCGGCAAGACGTTCAAGCTCGAACCGCCGTTTTTCGTACTGGCGACGCAGAATCCGATCGATCAGGAAGGCACGTATCCGCTGCCCGAGGCGCAGAAGGATCGCTTCTTGATGAACACCTTCATCAGGTATCCTGGCCTGGAACACGAGGAGCAAATCGTCGAGCGGACGACGATGAATGTCGTTTCCGACGTGAAGCCAGTCTTGGAGCGTGAGTTCCTGCTCAAGTTCCAGGAACTGATCCGCAGCATCCCGGTGTCGAAGCACGTGACGGGCTATGCGGTCGATCTGGTGCGTGCGACTCGGCCCGAAGAACCCGGTGTGCCGGCGTTTGTCAAGGACCAGGTCGGCTGGGGCGCGGGACCGCGCGCCAGCCAGGCGCTCATCCACTGCGCGAAGTGCTATGCCGCGCTGCAAGGCCGACTCAACGTGTCGTGCGACGACGTACGCCATCTCGCCCTGCCGGTGCTTCGCCATCGCCTACAAGCCAGCTTCGCCGCCGAGGCCGAGGGGATCACGACCGACATGATCGTCAAGAAGCTCCTGGCGACGGTGCCGGAGCGAACACGGTCGTGAGGACAATTTTGGAAAAACCAAGGACGAACGAAGTGAGCTCTTGAGATCGATCCCGCTGGTTTGCTGCGGTCGTCTGCGGGTTTCAAACAATCATGATGCGGTTTTTCTCCATGTCCTGGCTGCAGAACCTCGGCGCGCAAGCGCGCGAGTTGTTTCAGCGTCTGCACCATGCCGTAGTGGCGACCGCAGAACCCGAGTTGGCTCAGGGTATGACCGGCTTCGATCCGCAGCGCTATCTCGATCCGGCTATGTTGGCACGCGTCGGCTTGTCGCCGCTGTTGGCGAAGGTCGTCGTCGAAGGCTTTTTGTCCGGACTGCACAAGAGTCCGTTTCATGGCTTCTCCGTCGAGTTTGCCGAGCATCGCGAGTATGTGCCCGGCGATGATTTGAAATACCTCGACTGGGCTTTGTATGCGCGGACCGATCTCTACTACATCAAACGGTTCGAAGAAGAGACGAACCTGCGCTGTCATATCCTGCTCGATCATTCTGCGTCGATGGCCTACGGGACCGGAGCACTGACGAAATGGGATTACTCGTGCTTTCTGGGGACTTGTCTGGCGTATCTCATGGTGCGGCAACAGGACGCAGTCGGCCTGACGCTCTTCGGCGCGGCGCCCGGGCTGTATGTGCCGCCCAAGTGCCGGCGCTCGCACCTGAGGCAACTGATGGCGACGATGTGCCGACACGCTCCGACCGGCACGACAGATGTCGGCGCCAGCTTGCGCGCCGCCATCCGCAAGCTCAAGCGCCGCGGCCTCGTCGTGCTCATCAGCGATCTCATTGACGATCCGGCCGAGACGCTCAAGGCGATCCGCCTGCTCTCGGGCCATCGGCACGAAGTCATCGTTTTTCACGTGCTGGACGCGACGGAGCTCGACTTCAACTTCGAGCAGCCCGCGCTCTTCCGCGACATGGAAACCGGCGAGGAGTTGGAGATCGACCCGGCATCCGTCCGCGCCGCCTATCTCGAGCAGATGCAGGAGCTGTACGAGTTCTACCGCAAGGGGCTCGCCGAGATGGGGATCGATTATCATTTGGTGAACACCAAGCAATCGTACGATCAAGCGCTCACCGTCTACCTGAATCGCCGAGCCCGCACACGGCGATGATCATGCCGCTTGCGGCTTCGCGCTCGAGAGGCGCCGGGCGAGCGCGAAGCCGCAAGCGGCGAATCTGAGATCCTACATGACCTGCCTTGCACCGCTGGCACTGTTTGGCCTATTGCTTTTGGCGCTGCCGATCGTGGTGCATCTGTTCAAGCCGCGCAAGATGAAGGAGATGCCCTTCAGCAGCTTGCGCTGGCTCAAAGCGACGCACGAACGATTGTCGCGCCGAATCGAATGGCACCAGTGGCTCTTGTTCTTGCTGCGGGCCGGCTGTGTTGCCCTGTTGGTCTTCGCGCTGGCTAAGCCGATGCTTGGGCTGTGGGGAGGCCGGGCGGTCGATCGGTTTGTGATCGTTGATGTCAATCGAAGCATGGCGTACAAGGACAAGGGCGGTAGGGCGTCGTCGCTCGATCGCGCCAAGGAATTGGCGGGCCGACTGGCACAGTTGCCTCGCGTTGGCGATCGGACGACGGTGATCCTCGCTGGCGGCTCGCCCGTGCTCTTGGTCGAACCCGGCGCGGATGCAACGAAAGCGACCGGACTGCTGGCCGAGGTTAAGGCCGGCGAATCGGATGGCACGATCACGTCGACGTTACCGTTGGTTCAAGCGTTCAAATCTTCGGCCAACGGACGCGACACGGAATTGATTTTCTTGATGGACAATCTTCAAGGTCGCTGGCAGCACAAGGACGTTCAGGCATTCCTCAAGGAGTTCTCAGGCACACTACGAGTGAAGGTCGTCGAGGTTGGGCCCACGACAGCGTCGAACGCCTGGATCGCCGAGGCGCGGTTTTTCGAGACGGACGAAAAGGAACGGTGGATTCGCGTCTGGGTCGGCTGCAATCGCGATTCGGACGTCGCGCGAAGCGTCAGGCTCACCGGCATCACGGGCGTCGACGATCAAACCAAGTCCGTCGAATTGAAGCCCGGCCAACTGTCGCGAGTCGACTTCGCGGTTCCCGCGACGGCGTCCCTGCAAGGGCAGGTGGCCGAGTTGCGGCTCGAGCCAACGGATGCGTTGCCGAGCGACGATCGCTACTTTCTCAACCTCGATGCGAGCCTGGCTCTGCGTGTCTTGTTGATCGAACCGGAAACGCCCGGCGCGGATGGGCGCACTATCGGCATCTACCTTCAAACGGCGACAGCAGCTCTGGCCAGCGACAAGGCCCACTCCATCGACCTCACGACGCGCACGTCGAAGGCCGTGGCCGCACGCGAGATTGAGAAAGCGGACATCATCATTCTGGCGAGCGCTGCGGAGCTTGCCGACAGCGTCGTGGACGCAATTGAGACGCGCGTCCGCGCCGGCGCCGGGTTGGCGATCTTTCTCGGCCCCGCGGTAAGTCCCGACTTTGTCAATCAAAAGCTGCATCGCGCGCAACAGCCAGCCGAAGGGCTCTTGCCATTTACGCTGAAGATGCCCGATTGGCAGATCGACGCCGTGCCCTCCGCATTGACGAATCTGCGCTGGAGGCATCCGGTGCTGGCTGGTTTGCAGGACCCGCTCTTGAGCGATCTGACGCAGAGCCGATTTTCCGGTCGAGCCAAGGTCGCGGGAACGCTCGGTCGGAACGATGTGGTGGTTGCTCGTTTCGAAGACGATTTTCCCGCCATCGTCGATCGCCCGTTCGGCGCCGGGCGGGTCCTTGTTCTCAACATGTCAGCCAATCACGAATGGGGCGACCTGCAGCCGAAACGCAAGAGCTTCGTGCCGCTCTGGGATCGGACGCTGTCCCATTTGTCAGCCGGCGGAGTGCGCCGCAGCTATGCGGTCGGCGACGCGGTGACCATCGCATTGCCGGCGACCGAATCAAGATCGGCCGTCACGGTGACAGGACCGGGTGGCGAAACGGTTCCGCACCGCGTGATCGCTCAGGGCGGGCTCGCGTTTCTTCATGTCGCCGAATCCGCCCGCGCGGGAACCTACCGAGTCGAGGGGAGCAAGGGAAACATCGGCCGATTTGTCGTCAATGTCAAACGCTTCGATAGCGCGATGCAGGCGATGGACGGCGCGACATTGACCGATTGGTGGGCGCCGGCGCATGTCGAACTAATGACCACGGACGCGGCTGCCCAGGAGATCGACCAGCAAAGCCGGCACTGGCCGATCTGGCCGGCGCTCGTGCTGTTGGCTTGCGTGCTGCTGATCGCGGAGACGATCTACGTCCACTGGCTGTGCCCGCGCGCGAATCCGAAAACGGCCGATGCCGTTGTAACGGGTCAAGGAATGTTGAAGCCGTCAGCGCCTGAAGCGTAGGCGAAGACACCGCTCTCTTCGCTTACGCGTCAAGCTCTGATATTGCGAAACGATTGACGATGTCCATCCAATTGAATCTTCTTTTGCCTGATTGGGTTACCTGGCTACTAACCGCCGCTCTGTTCGGCGCCGTCGTCTACGGCATCGTGACAATGGTGCAGAAGCAGGTTGCACGCAACTGGATCTATGCATTAGGCGGTCTGCGGATCGCGGCTTTTCTCACGTTCGTTTTGATTTTGCTTCAACCGGCCATCACGACGAGCGTCGAAGAGCCGCAGCAGCCGGAGCAGATCGTGCTGATCGATACCTCGCAAAGCATGGGCCTTGCGTCCAGCAAAGGAACGCGGCTGCAAGAGGTCGTCGATGCGCTGCAAAGCGGCGAAATGGCGGCGACACTGAAGAGCCGATACCGGATTCACTGGCATGCATTCGACGAAAGAGCCAGACCGATTGAGGAACGAGATCTGGCGGGGCTCAAGCCGATCGGGACGACGACGCAGGATGCCGACAGCATCGTTACCGCCATCCGGCATGCTCGAGCACAAGGCAAGCAGCCGCAGCGCATGCTTCTTGTCAGCGATGGACTGGATCGCGGCGATACCGACCCGGTCGAGATCGCACGGGAGTTCGGTTTGACGGTGGATGTGCTTGCGCCGAGCGTGCGCAAGCCGGACGACTCGCCGCCGGTTGCAATCGCCGAGGTGCAGTCGGCTCGGCGCGTGCTGTTGGGTTCCGACACGACCTTTCGCGTCTCGCTGGATGGGCGTCGGCCCGTCCCGCGCGATCGCTCCGTGCAACTTCGCATCGCTGACGGCGGCAAAACGATTCTTAAAAAGTCGGCAGTGCTGAAGGCCGGCCGCGCGGAGGCGAAGATCGAGCTGACCTATCGCCCACCGTCCATCGGCGCCAAGCAATACGAATTCTCATTGAGCGCCGGCGCCGCCGCGGGGGCCAAGCCGTATCCCGTGTCCGTGCAAGTCGTCGACAGGAAGTTCGAAGTCCTGGTGCTGGAGGATCGTTGGCGCTGGGAGTATAAGTTCTTGCATCGCCTGTTCGAGGACGACCCGAGTTTTCGCTTCTCGGCGCTGCTCAATCGCGGCGGCGGGGCGTTTGTGCAGTTCGGATCGCCGGATCGGCGCGTCAACCTGATCGGATTTCCACAAGGGCGCGCCGATCTGGAAGGATTCGATGTCTTCGTGCTGGGCGATGTGAACGCAAGCAAATGGCCGCGCGGTTTGGCGAACCATCTGGCCCGCCTTGTCGCCGACGAGGGACGGTCGTTGGTCGTCATCGCCGGGCCGGGATTGGCGAACCTGCGCGAGCTCCCGGAACTGCACGCAATCCTGCCGGTGGAGCTCACGGGCGAGTCGGGCACGCCGATCGACGGCCCGATCGAAGTGCGCCTTCGCGCCGATGCCGTCAACTCGCCGTTCTTTTTCCAGTTGCGCAATCCCGACGAGAAGCCGACGCCGCTCGATCAAATCTACCCGACGTTGCGCAAACGCCCTGGCGCGACGGTATTGCTCGAAGCAGCCAAACATCGCAATCCGTATGGTAATGTGATCGTCCTCGCCGAGCAGACCGTAGGACGCGGCCGAGTCTTGTTCGTCGCCACCGATACACTGTGGAAATGGCACACACTTGCCTCCACGAATGATGGACCGACGCCGTATAGCATCTTTTGGCAGCAGGCGTTCCGCGCCATGACCCCCGTGCGCTCCAACGTGGGACTGGTGAGTCTCTGGTTGACGCCCAACCGCAGCCGTGTCGACGTAGGTCGGCCGATCGTCGTTCAGGCCGAGGTCGAATCAACGCGAACGCTTCCGCCGACGACGATGCAGGGCTTTCTGACGACGCCAAACGACAAACGGGTGCCAATCGTGTTCTCGGCTGACGTGAGCAATCCCAGGCTTTATCGCGCGGAGTTTGTGTGTGCACACGCGGGTTTGAACCACATATCAGCGTCGCTGGTCGCAGAAGGCAAGGCATTGGCAGAAGGCGCGAGCGCTGTGCAGGTGCATGAGCCACGCGGCGAAGACGGCGATGTCGACTTGGTCAACCTGGCCCGCATCGCTCAAGCCACCGGTGGCCGCGTGCTTGATCCGGCGGTTCCCGAAACTTGGCCGACGCCCGGCGCCGAAGTTTTGCCGCCGATCGAACGGCTCCACGTCATCGATCCGTGGGGGAACTTCACGCTGCTCCTATTATTGTGCGTTTTTCTGGGCATCGACTGGTTCATCCGTTTGTTCAACGGCCTGGTGAGCGGATAGGATTAGCCGCGCCAAAGGGCAGAAAACACAGAGGATTGACCACCGAGGCGTAGCGCGGTCTAGCCGCATCCAAGGTGAAACACCAAATCACCACGGGACGTTTTTTTTCAAATCTCGTTGGCACATCATGGAAAAACCCGTCATAATGATCGGCATGATCGTGCGTTCGATTTCGACCGTGCTGGCGGTGTGGCTGTCTGCCTCGGTTGCGGCCGCGCATCCGGTGCCGAAAGGCAACCATGATCGGACCATTGCGGTGACGCTGGTTCCGGGCGTCGGCAACACGATTCGCGTGCGCATCGACTATCGCTTGGAGGTCGACGAGGAAACGGTTTTGTTGCGCGATATGCGCGATTATCGCGATGAAGTGAACTTCCTCGATTACTTCCCAAGCCGGGCGGCGGAGTACTATAGCCACTTCACACGCATCCATGCACCGATCTATGCCGACTTGATGTCCATTCAGGTCGATGCAAAGAGCCTTCCGAAGCTCCGCTGTGTATCTCGACGCGAACGCCTGAAAGACGAGACCGGCAAGGATCTCGGCCATCTGCGCTGCGATCTGGTTTTCGAAACCGAGTTCGACGCCGCAGCGGACGCTCGAATCCGCCTTGTGTTTCACGATCAGACGTATCTGTCCGCCGGCATCGCGCCGGAGCGCGGAACGCTGGCGCTACGATTCGTGAACGAGACCGGCCGACGGATCGAGAGCGCCAGCGAGCCGAGTTCCGCATTGTTCTCGAAATCCGTGGACGAACTCGATGTCAAGACCGAGGAGCGGCAGCGCAGAATCGAGGTCGTGCTTGGCGTGCAAAAGGTGGGCCGAGCGAAAGAAAAGTCTCCTTCCGGGCCAGGCGTCGCACGAGAGGCCGAGACGCCGAGGTCCGACACAAAGGGTGAACGCAAAGATACCGCCCGCCCGCGGCCAGCACACGACGACACGTTCAGCCTGCGTCGGCTCATCCAGGAAAACCAGTACGGATTCTGGTTGCTCCTCGTCGTGGCGTTCTTCTTTGGAGCGGCCCATGCGTTGACGCCCGGGCATGGCAAGACGTTCGTGGCGGCCTACCTCGTGGGCGAGCGCGGCACCATCTGGCATGCCATGTTTCTCGGCCTCGTCACGACGCTCACCCACACGGGCTCGGTGTTGATCCTGGCGACGATCATCACCGTGCTGCCCAAAGATGCCCAACAGGAATTCGAGCACTGGATCGAGAATGGCCTCGGCCTCGTGCTTGGCTTGATGATCGTGTGCATGGGTTTCTGGCTGCTTCTGCAACGACTCGCGGGCAAAGCCGATCATTTTCACATCGGCGGCGGGCATCATCACCATCATGAGGGAGAACTGCCGGAAGCGGAAACGCCGGGAGCGCGCGATCTTAGCTGGTGGGGCCTGGTGCTCTTGGGCGTGACGGGCGGGATAGTCCCGTGCGGCGACGCGATCATGCTCTTCGTCTACGCCGTCGGCACCAGCCACATGTGGATTGTGCTGCCGGCGCTCTTGGCGTTCAGTGCCGGGCTGGCATGCGTGCTGGTCCTCATCGGCGTTCTCGTCGTACAGGTTCCGCAGTTCATCGAGGCGCGAACGGGGGACGGCAGATTCCTGCGAGCGTTGCCGACGATCAGCGCGATTGCCGTGATTGTGGTGGGATTGTGGTTGTGTTACGACTGGGCGCGGGGGATGTGAGCGATCCCAGCGATTCGCTGTGCTCGCCCCTTGGCTTGACCACTCACCACTCACCACGCACCACCTATAACAACTCCATGCGAGTCAAAGCAATCACGGCTTGGCAGGTTCGTATTCCACTTTGCAAGCCCATTCAACATGCGTCGCACACTCGCACCGAGACCGACAACGTCGTCGTTCGCGTCATTCTCGACGACGGCAGCGAAGGCTTCGGCGAAGGAGTGCCGCGTGAATATGTGACGGGGGAGACGATTGAGTCGGCCCTTGCGCTCCTGAAACAAAGCGATCTGGCAGCTCAACTCGACGATTGCCGAGACTTCAACTGGGCCATCGGCATGGTTGAACGCCTGCGGCTTGCGCCGATTCCGGGCGACGAGCGCGGCTGCATGGGCAACGGCGCTCGCTGCGCGCTGGAGTTGGCTCTGCTCGATGCCTATGGCAAGCACTTTCGGGAACCGGTGTCGGCTGTCACGCCGCGGCTAGCGCCCGACCTTTTCGAGCCGCGCGAGCATGTGCGCTACAGCACCGCTATCACGTCGTCGGACGGTTTTTGGCTCAGGATCGCCGCCTGGAAGATGTGGATTTACAACTTTCATCAGCTCAAGGTGAAGGTCGGTATCGAAGGACAGAACGACGTCGATCGCCTCGGCTCGATTCGCTGGCGCGTGGGGCAGGGTATGGACATTCGAATCGACGCCAACGAAGCTTGGACGCCGGACAACGCCGTCGCGAAGATCCTTGAGCTCAAGCCGTTCGACATCACGTCGGTGGAGCAGCCGATTCCGCACGAGAAAGTCGGAGCGCTGCGCGAGATTCGCAAAGCAGTCGGTGTGCCCATCATGCACGATGAATCGCTATGCGGCATGATCGACGCCGAGCGCGCGGTCGCCGACCAGACGTGCGATCTGTTCAACATTCGGCTTTCGAAATGCGGCGGGTTCATCGCGTCGCTTCGGCTGGCGCAAATCGCAAAGAAGCACAACCTTGGCTATCAGCTTGGCTGCCAGGTCGGCGAGACGGCCATTCTCTCGGCGGCGGGGAGGCACTTCGCATCCAGCGTGAAGGACATTCGCTATGTCGAAGGATCGTACGACAGCCATCTGGTGCGTGAGTATCTGTCGACGGAGAACATCACCTTCGGCTGGGGCGGCTGGGCGCCGGCCCTTGCGGGGCCAGGGCTGGGAATCACCATCGATCCGGACGCGCTGAGGCGAGTGGCCATCCGCTCGGAGGTGCTGCTTGGCTGAGACGCCGGCTGCGTTTGAGATCCTGGAACACCAAGCGAGCGATGGCTACCGCTGGAAGTATCGCCGTTATCGCGAACCTTCCGCAAGTCGCGGCATTGTGGTGTTTATTCACGGTATTCAGAGCCACGGTGGATGGTACGAACATTCCTGTGCCCAGCTGGCCGGCGCGGGGTATCAGGTGTATTTTCTCGATCGCCGCGGTTCGGGGTTGAACCAGGAGGACCGCGGCGACGCGCCGAGCTTCCGCGTGCTGCTCGACGACATCGCCGAGTTTCTGACGGCACTGCTTCGCTCGTCGCCCAACTCGACGCGCGCCTTGCCGGTCTTCCTGGCGGCGATTTCCTGGGGAGGCAAGCTTGCGGTCGCCCTGGAACGCCGCAATCCCGGGCTAATCGACGGCATGATCCTGATCTGTCCCGGCTTTTATGCGAGAGTGTCGCCGACGCTTTGGCAACGCATCTGCATCTTTTTCTCACGCATCTTTCGCCCCAGCTCGCTCTACCCGATTCCGCTGAGCGAGCCGGAGCTTTTCACGGCAACGCCGAAATGGCAACAATTCCTGCGCGAGGACCCCTTGCGGCTACACGAGGCTACCGCCCGTCTGCTCGTCGAAAGCGCTCGGCTCGACGGCTACGTGAGTTGGTCGGCGAGCTACGTCCACGTGCCGGTGCTGCTGTTGTTGGCGTCGGAGGATCGCATCATTCGCAACGACTGGACACGCGATTTCGTCAGCACGTTCGCGACGCCGGACAAGCGGATCATCGAATACGCCGGCGCCCATCACACGTTGGAGTTTGAATCGAACCCGGAGCAGTTCATCGGCGACATCCGGTCCTGGCTAGACCAGCGTGCGGGCTGGGCCTCGTAGTGCACGCTCGCCCTTTTGCACGACTCCGAAGCGATCGTCCGGCTTTCTCGGTGCTCCACGATCCTCGTGGTTCGCCGGCGGAAGCGAGTGCCAGAGGTCGGGAGTCTCAGATCGGAGGCCAGCGCCGAGAATCAGGGGGTTCGTGTCACCAGCGGATGGCGGTCGCCGGGCATGTCGATGAACAGGGCCCGCGCCACGCCGTGAGGGAAAGCCGGTACTGATGAGCAGCTTTCGAACGATTGCATTGGCGTCCGCGGCGCCGCCGAGTCCGCTTGAGCTTCTGGATATCGCAAATGTCATTGACGACGCGATGAGACCGGGGCATTTCTTTGTCGCCCCCAGCATTTGCACGCGCTGGATCGCGGCTCGATCAGAGACGATTGCCTGGGAGATCTTTCGCGGCCGACTCGTCGATACGGCTCACACGCGCGAGCAGCGCACGTTTTTGTCGTGGCACATCCTCGAAGTGAGCGATGCAGATGAACGGGCGGAGCCGATGCTCTCAGTAAAGCTCGATGTCAACGCGAAAATGATTCACGTCACGCGCGGGTTGCGCTGTTTAGTCTGGGAGGGTTACGATGCGGGCGGTGGAGTCATTGAGAGCCGACAGGTCGAACGAGGGACACGCGAACTCGTTGGCTCGATCGTGCTGGACGAGCACGCTTCGCTCGACTCGGTGCGTGATGAGTTGATCTGCCTGATTTGGCAAGCGTTCGTCGGTACGAGCCGGCTGCCGCTCACGTCGATCGAGGCCCCGCTGCCGGTGTTCACGTTTGGCCTGGTTCACTACGTGCATCATGCCGATGCGGGCGAAGCGGCAATCACAGCATGGGATGACTTTTTTGCTCTGGCACGCCGGCCTGAGCTTGCTCGGCAAGAAGTCATCAGATTGATCGAATTCTCCCTGCGACGCGTGTCCCCGGGCGAACTGGACACGTTCGTCGCGCAAGTGCGCTGTGCATTCACGCCCGGTGACATAATCGCATCATGGCGAGCGATGTTCAATGCGGTATCGTTGTCGCCTTACACGCAGTTCGTTGACAATGCCCTTGCTGCAATCGATCGCCTCGCGGACGGCGGCGTGTTGTCGAAGGCGCAGCGTATCGACTTCCTTAGCCACCTGTTGGTCAAGCTCGGCCGGCATCTGACGGCGTACGATCTCGTCACGTTTCATCATCGCGGCGCGAATTATCCAGACGCCCTTATGCTCGATGCCGTGCTTACGCGCTTCCTTGACGCGATCGATGCGAGTCCCGCGCTCTTCGTCGGCAATGACGTCGCGGCACGGAGGCGCCGACGGGCGTTGCGGCAGGGATGCTTGATGCGCCGAAATTACGAGGGGCATTTCGTGCCGGACGCGCCGACGTCGCCGGGCGAAAATGCGCGTCTTCTGCCGGCGTCCTACCCGCGCGTGCCGGAGGAGCAGATCACGCAGACGCATCGCCGGCGTCGCCGACTCTTCCAGGATGATCCGCTAGCCGGGAAGATCACCGACTCGACGAAGTCGGCGCTGGCGCGAAGCATCGACGATCTGGATCATTTGGCCGAACGTATCGAGATGGGCCTGGGCGTGTTCATCGATCGGCCACTCGGTTACGGCAAAGCGATCGGCGAGCCGGACCTGACCCCCCTCTTGGCCCACGAAGCGTTCAGCCCGTCGATCGCCGGGCGCCGGCTTGCGGAGTTGTTGCGATTCGTCGATGAGATCGGCTTGCCGGTCGATCGCGATCGCCTGCAATCGTCATTCGACTGCACGGATTGGCCAACGGGCTTGCCTCACGCGCAGATCGCCGAATGCTCCAGGCCAACGGCGGCGCTTTGCGATGTGCGAAAAGTCGCCGATGATTTTGTAATCCTTCGGACCCTGGCGAACGGGCTGCGCGACCTGATTGATCGGCTCGATTTGCCGCTGGTCGATCTACAATTCGATTCTGCCTACTGCGTGTGCGGGTACGACAAGACCGGCGCGATCGTGGTGATGATCGGGGATGTGAGGCAGCCTCGCCACATCGAGTTTCGAGTTGATGTCACCCAAGGTTTCCGCGTTCGGGCCGGAGTCGAGTCGCCACGAGCGGTCGTGATGACGGCGCCATCCAGCAAAGTGCCGCGCACGAAGTAAGCGGCGGAAATGGCCGGTTACGCCCGTGCATGGCTCGTTACCGGCCCAGGACGTCGAGGCGGGTTTCGAAGAAGCCGAATTGGCCGTTGCGGGTGTGGGCCAGGATGAGGACGCGGTAGGTAGCGTCACCGGCGGCGATGTCGAAGTGCAAATCGACGGAGCCATTTTGCAATACGAGGGTCGGTCGCCAGAGCAGCGTATCGGCGCACAACTCGGGAGCGTGCTGGTGGGCGTACTGCCAGGCGTCGGCTTGCTCCCTGGCCGTCTTTTTAGCGTCAGCCTTGGTTTCCGGACCACCGCCGGCCGGCGGCGTGGGAACGGCCGGCGTAATCGCGACGTCCGCCTTATTTTTCGCGGCGAAACGGTTGAACTGCGGCGTGCCCAGAAGATTCTGTTGCTCATCTTTCTTGCCACGCTCCATGGCCTGCGCGTCCGCCATATCGCGCCGCAAGGCGCCGCGACCGGCATTGGCGGTGATAGCTGGCGCATCCCCCTTGTCCGCCGATGCACGCATGGTTGATTCCGCCTCGCCGGCTTTGTCCCTGGGCAGTGCGAACATGCCTGTCACGGTCTTGTCTTGAAGGAACGCCAACGCCGGCAGATTGGCGAAGCGCTCGTCGAGTTCCCCTTTGATGGCAAACCCGGGCTTGCCATGATTGGCGGCCAAAGAGGGGAGCGGCGTCAAACTGATGGGCGCCAGCATCGATCCGAAGAAGATCAACGCCAAACTGCACGCCAGGCAACCGAAGGACGCGCCGAACGCCAGCGTCGCCGGTTTCTCGGCGCGGATGACCCGATACGTCCCGATGCCCATCAGGACCAGGGCTGTCAAAAGCAGCACGGCCAGTAAAACGCCGAGCGCCAAGCGAATCCACGTCTGCACGCGATCTTCCAGGTCGTTGAGATGGCCGACGGCGACAACCACCGCATCGGCGGCGCGATCGCGTTCGCTCTCCAACTCGATGCGCTGAGCAAAGCCTTGGCCGCGAATTGGAGAGACGGCGCCTTCGCGGAGGTCGTCGTATTTCTTTTGGATTGCGGCGATGTTGCCGTTTTCCATACTGAACACCGCGGGCTGAACGGCAAGGTTGACGTTGCCCGAGTTCGTTTCGTCGCCGGGGATGAAGCGGCGCCAGCCGTGCGTACCGAGGAAGCGTTCGAGCACATTGGCTGCCTCGGGGGAATCGTCGATCAGAATTTGCGTTTGGTCGAGGTCGGCCCCGGTGCGAATTTCGTTGAGCAGCATGAAGTGAGCCGACAGGCTGCGTCGAGCTTTCTGCCAGCGTTCATCGACGACGCTGGCGAGAACCCAGGCATGCGGGACGAGTTGGCCGAGCGCGTCGCGTGCCGTCACCTTGGCGTTGAAGGGGCGTCCAGCGTTGACCTGCTGCGGGTTGAGCGTGACCCCCAGATTGAGCCGCGGTCCGGCTCGGTAGACCAGACGCTCGGCGATCGGCACAAGGGCTTCGCCGCGCGTCTGGTAGGCGGTGACGCGGATTATGCCGACGGCTTCTTGCGTCGGCAAGAGCGCGACGTCCACCGGATCGCGCCGCGCGTCGACCCAGCGTTGATCGACAATCTGGCCCCGGCACTGCGCGACCAATAGCACCTTGCGCGCCGGCCCGTGCTGATGAAGGCGAATGCGAATCGGGTCGCCGGCGTGGCCGACGGCTTTCGGGGTCTTTTCTTCATCAAGGTCGGTGATCTGAATAACCACGCCGCTGGAGCGTATGCCGAGCTTGGCGAACGGATCGGCGATCGACTCAATCTTGACCGGCGTCGAGATTTGAACGGTGTACGTCTCCTTGGCATCGGGCACGAAGTCCAGATAGCCCATGCCATGCTCGTAAGCGGAATCGGCCTTGGGAATGCGTTTGTCGCTGGCGAGGATCCAGACGCGCCCGGAACTCGTGATCGCCTCGCCTGACTTGGCCCGGACGCGGTAGAAAACGCGGTTGGGCAGCCCCGCAATCAGGTCGCCGCCTTCAGGGAAGAAGTCGATGGCGAATTCGGTTGGAGCGATCGGCACGAAGCCGCGGATCTCGCTCTTCGTCTTGCCGTCGGTGAACTTCAGCGTGAGCGGGACGCTGCTGGCGCCGGGGGGAAGCACTTCGGGGAGCTTCGCTTCGAAGCGGAAAACTTGGTCGACTACGGCCGCGGGGAAAGTGGCATTCTTGCTCTTGCCGTTGTCTTTTTTGGCAAACGGCGCGCCGCCGGCGCCGCCGAATCCAGGCGCCGCCATCGGCGCCAGCATCTGTTGGCGTTGCACCATCAGAGGAATCGGAATGTCGTTGATGGTCGCCATCGGCGGCTTGGTCGCCGGGGACTGAAAGAACCCGCCGACAACTTGGCCCGGCAGATAGTTGCCCGGGTCGAGCACAAGGTCCGGGGCACGAAGGTCTTTGGCAATGACGAATTGCTGCGACGACGACTGCACGGGAGCTTTGTCCTCCGCGGGCCGAACATGCAGGGTGTAGCCGCCGACGGCGTACTTCTCGTCAATGACGATTTCGCCGGCCATCATGCCTCCGTCGCCTGTTGACGCATTGAATGCCTTGGCGATCTGTCCGGCTGGGGTGCGCAATTCAACGCGCAATGCGATCGGGTCACGGGGCGGCATGAGCGAGTACCGGTCCACCACCAGTGCCCGGAAGAACAACATATCGCGCAGCTGATAAGCGACCTTGCTGGTGTCAATGCGCGTGACGTAGGTCGGCGCCGCTATGTTGATTGTCTCTTCCACCCGGCTGCGACCCGTGCCGGCTTCTGCTTCGACGATTACTTTGACCACGCTGTTCGGTTGGGTTCCATTGGCATCGACTTCGGCCGTGGCGTGGCCGTTGTCGTCGCATTTCAGATGCACGACGCGCATCTCGGTCTGATTATTGGCGAGCGGGTAATACACCTTAACGCGAACCTGGGCTCGTGCGGCGTCGTTCTTCGTCTGGGCGACGGTCCCTTCCGGATGGTGCGCGGTGATATGAAGGCGTGCCTTGGCGCCGGGCTGAATCGTTTTGGGGCCGAGGACATGCACATAGGGCGTCGCGGCATGGTGCACCTCGGCGACGGCGGCGTCGTGGAGCTTTCCGTACTGGGCCGGCAACATTGCGAATTTGTCGGCAATCTCCTTGTGATCCCTGCGTTTCTGAGCGATCGTGTCCTGATGCGTTCGCACGGCGATGCGATAGTACGACACTGGAAGACTGATGGCGATCAAAAGCGCCGCGGCGGCCGACCAGATGATCCACGGGCTCCGCCAACGCGGGGGAGCAGATTCCTCGGGTGGTGGGAGAGGAATGGTCGTCTCGAGCACGGTCGGCGCAGGTTCCTCATCACACGCCGGCGAGAACTCGGGAACCTGCGGGATCGCCTTTGCCGCCCGCGCCAGGAGTTTTTGCTGGGTCTGAACGTCCGCCAAGGCGGATTGGCACGCCGAGCACGTCTTGAGGTGAAGAAGCGTCGCCTCCTGGTCGCTTTCCTCCAGCAAGCCGTAGACGTGGTCGAACAGGCGATCACGGCAGGTTTGGCAATTCATCATGACAACGAGTCTTTCAATACACGCTTCAGCTTTTGCAGGGCGGAGCGCATCTGGGTCTTCACGGTTCCGACGGGCGTGCGCCGCAGGGCGGCGATTTCTTCATACGTTAAGTCGCCATTCTGGCGAAGGAGGAATACTTCTTTTTCCTCCGGGCGCAAATCCATGAGCGCCTTGCGGACGCGTTCCAGCGTTTCCTTGTTCTCCAGTGAATCGGCAGGCTCCGGCGATTTCCCGGCGACCTCCGGCGGCGGAGCGTCGCCCATCGGCTTTGCCTTGCGGCGCCAGGCATTGCGCTGCAAATCCTTGGCGGCGTTGAGACTGACGCGAAACACCCAGGCCCGCATGTTCTTGACGTTGGTCAGCGTGTCGCGAGTACGCCAGCACTTCAAGAAGACTTCCTGGGCGATGTCCTGAGCGTCTTCGTGGTTGCCGAGCACGAAGAACAACGTACTGACGAGTTCGGCGCGCATCGCATTGAATGCGCAGAGGAAGTCATCGGTGTCCATAACGCTGCCGTTGGACTCCCTCTCCTGCACATCGTCGGTGCGGACCGCCAGTTCGCTCATACCATCATCCTACTAGACGAAGCGCCGCGGCGCACGGATTGCAGTTTTTTTCGTTCAGAGCCTGATGTGTCAGCGAAGTTCGCTGCGGAACCTGGCCGCCGGTTCGCGGTTACATAGGCTACGGTGGGACGAACGCGTTCACGGAAACCAACGCCATGACGATCGTGCGCATCGCATGTCTGACGATCCCGTTCCTCTGCGTGGCCGGGGCGCAAGCCGATGAATTCACAGCCACGCTGATCAAGGTGGCCGACGGCAAAATCACCTATTCTCGAGGCGTCGGTAAAAAGAAAAAGGAATACACTCTGCAAGCCGACGAGAAGATCAAAGTGGTGGCCGCCAAGTATGACGCCAAGGCCAAGCGCATCGAAGCCGGTCCTGAAATCGAGGGCGGTTTGAAGAATGCGCTGTTCGTGCAACTCGACAAGACGACCGTGGAAGCGCTCGTCCGCACCAGCGCGGACAACGAGCGCATCCTGGAACTACGGCTGTATCAATCAACCACGAAAAAAAAGAAGTGAGTATTTGAGCCTGAGCGCCTGCAAAGCGGCTAGCCGGTGAACGGCCCCTGGCCGGCGCTCAGGCTCGGACGCAGAACGCTAGTTCGAGGGAACGAACGGCGTCGGCGTTGCTTGCGGGACTTTGAACACTTGCGGAGGCTGGCTTGCCGGCACGTCGCGAATCGGAATCGGCGCCGCCGTCCCCGCGGTTCCCGGCGTGAGCAATGTCGGACCGTGAGCGGCGTCCATCATGACCGGGCTTCCGCCATGCATGCATTCGCAGTTGCCGTGCGATTGCCTTAACGCATGATGCCGAAAGAGCCGCGGAAACAGCCGGCCCTCTTCGCACAAGGAACAGCAGCCCGATAGCATGAACAACAAGCCGCTCGCCAAGGCGACAAAGGCCAATCGTAGGCGGAGCATCGGAGTATCCTCTTCTGTTGACGGTTCCGGATTGGATTTCTCTGTTCGTGCCCCTTTGTGAGGGGCGTTCCATCACCATTATGCGCCCCGTTCGATTCTTGAGCAAATTTTCGTTGCCTCCTCGATAAGGATTTTCTTCGTGACCGTTTCCTCGGCAAAGGTCATGACAAGGGTGCCGCTTGCGCCGAATGGGCAGGCGTCAATCTGTACGCGATTTACCGACCCCGCCACGCGCGACGTCGCCGCGCACCACGGCTCGCCCGAACACTCGGTTGCGGTTTCGCGCACACGGCGCTTGCCGAAATAATGTTCCCACTTCCCCAATAATCGCTGCCCCGCGACGAATCCTTATTATCGGTCTACCCGCCCGGATGCATTGACAGCCAGCCCAGGCCGTTTACCATGCAAAGAGGCGAATCAGCTCCCCCCATCGTGAGGTTGCAGTCATGTCCAAAGCCCCCGTCATTGCCTTTCTGGTCCTGGCGCTTCCCGTCGCTAACGCTTCAGGCTCCGATGACGACATCTACGTCATCGTCGTAAAGTCGGCGGCGATCGCGGCGAACAAAGAAAGCGGCGCCGCCTGGGATTTTCCCCTCGTGGGCACAAAGGCGCTTCCCGATCCTTACGTTAAGGCCTGGGTCACCGATCGCAAGAATGCACAGGCCGACTATGGCGAGACCGGCGTTGAATGGGACACGTTGACTCCGACGTGGAATAAGGATCTCGTCAAGGCCAAGCTGTGGCATTGGGTGAAGGTGGAAGTTTGGGACAAGGATGTGAAGTACGACGACCTGATAGGCAGGTATCACTTTCCGTTGACCGAGAAGCGGATCGCCGATGGTTCGTTCACGCTGAAGTTCGACCAGGTTCGCAGCATTCATTTCGAGCTGCGGCGTGACAAGCAGGCGCGCAACGATCCACGAGTCATCTTGCAGCAGCCGTTTCCTGGGCCGCGCAGTGCCGACGAAGTGACGCGCAGCCCGGGCCGACGCGATGCCGTCATCCTCCTCCCCGGCCTCGATCTGCGCGACGACGGTGATTCGCCGGCAAAACCGCGTTTCGTCGATTGGCAGGGCAGCACCAGCCCGCTCGTGAAAGCGCTCTCGCGTCATGCCGACGTGTTCTCCGTTTGCTACGCCCAGACGAGTCCCGTTGAAGAAATCGCTTCCTTCCCCGAATTGCGCGACGCCGTCGGCAAGATCAAACGGCTCGGCTACGACAATATCACCATGCTCGGCCACAGCGCCGGCGGACTCATCGCTCGCCACTTTGTCGAAGAGCATCCACAATTGGGCGTGACCAAGGTGATTCAGATCGCGGCCCCCAACGGCGGAACCAAGCTCGCCTATTGGGGTGTGAACCTACTGCAAGTCCCCAAAGATCAGGAGCGCTTCGTCGAGTCCATGTCGCCCGGCCATCGCGCCGAGGTTCTCAAAAGCCGCGAGAAGAAATCGATCCCGGCGTCGATCGACTTCGTCGCGGCTGTCTGCTGCACGTCGCCGACCTCGCGCGGCGACGGCGCGGTCAATCGCCATTGTCAATGGCCCGTCGATCTTCAGAACCAGGGCGTCCCCTGCGTGTGCCTTACGGGTTCGCACAACGAAGTGATGGCCCATGAAGATTGCTTGAAAGTGTACTGCCGGCTTCTCACCCAGCCGCAACCGCGCTGGGGCACGACGCAGGTCCAGCAATTCGCCGTGAGTGTTCGATGAAGGAGCCGCACACGGAGTAAGCGGCGTTGCGAGGCCGCTTACTTCGTGCGCGGCTCCTTGATATGATACCCCCGGTCGCCGTTGAGTTCGCCTCATCGTTGAAGGGGTCGTCATGCGTAGTTGGTTTCTGGTACTTGGATTGATGGTGCTTCCAGCATTCTCGGTGGGTCAGGAAACCAAGCGAGCGCCGATTCCGAGTAAGGAGGCGCAAGACAAGATCCAGAACCTGCTTCAGGAGCTTTACGCCGACGATTTCGCGAAGGCCAAGAAAGACCCGGCGCTGCGCGCCCGACTAGCCCAGACGCTTCTCTTCGAAGGCAAAGAGACCAAGGACAACATCGCGGGCCGCTATGTACTCTTCACAAAAGCCCATCAGCTGGCAGCCGAGGCGGGGGACGTCAGCACCGCGCTGCAAGCAGTCGATGAACTGGGCCGCGACTTTCTTATCCCGGCGGTGACGGTCTTTCAGATGAAGATCGCCATGCTGCAAAAGGCCAGCCAGGCAGTCGGCGCAGCTCCCGACGCCTATCAAGCGGTCATTGAGCGAGCGCTGTTGACCCTGGACGACACGCTCGACGCCGACGACTTCCCATCCAGTCTCGCTCTCATCGTTGCCGCCGAGCAGTCGGCAAGGAAACTCAAGAGCCTTCCCATCTACGTGACCATGCGCAAACGGCACGACGAGATCAGTCGGTTGCAAAAAGAGTTCGCACGCTGGCAGCCGTTCGCCGATCGCTTCGCCAAGGATCCGGACGACGCTGACGCGGGCCATGAAATGGGCAAGTATCACGCGCTCGTCAAAGGGGACTGGGAGCGGGGCCTTCCGCTCTTGGCGCGAGGCACGAAGAGCGATCTGCAGAGCCTGGCGGCATCCGACCTGAAGATGCCTGATACCGATGGGGCACGGCGCGTCGTCGCGCTGGGCTGGTACACCTTCGGGACGAACAAGGCGACCGATGCCTCGCTCAGGCCGCAAGCATTGTTGCGGGCGTATCACTGGTACCAGGAGAATTTCGCAACGGCTCTGGACGATCAGCGCTCCGTGCTCGAGGCGAAGTTGATGGAGATCGCTGCCCTCCTGCCGGTGGAGTATCGTATCGGCGAGATCACGAGCGAATTGAAGCGCGTCGATCTTTCGGCCGGCCCGGTCTATGACTGCGCTTTCTCACCGGACAGCAAGCGATTCGTCGCTACCGCCTACGACGGGACGTTGCGTGTCTTCAACACCAAGACCTTCAAGCAAGTCCGCCAACTCGATGGCCACGCCGGCAAAGTTTTTGCCCTCGCCTTCTCCGGCGACGGCAAACTGGTCGCGTCGGGCGGGTTCGACAACCTCGTTCGCCTCTGGGACATCGCTGTGGGCCGGGCCGTCAAGACCTTCGAAGGACACAAGGATTACGTTCGCTCCGTCGCGGTGTCGACCGACGGGAAGTGGGTTCTCTCCGGCGGCGACGATCGCACCGTTCGGCTCTGGAACGTGAGTACAGGCAAGGAAGAACTCACGCTCAGCGGGCACGATCACACCGTATGGTGTGTTGCCCTCTCGCGCAGCGGACCGCGCGCTCTCTCCGCCAGCCTCGACAAAACCGTGCGCTACTGGGACCTCGAAAAAGGAGTGATGATCAAACGGCTCGAAGGGCACAAGGACACCGTGCTGTGCGTCGCGTTCTCTCCCGACGGCCGACATGCCGTCAGCGGCAGCACTGACCGGACGCTGCGACTGTGGAGCCTCGAGACCGGCGCGACCGAGCGCATCTTCGAAGGCAGCGGCGGGTACATCCAGAGCGTCGCATTCTCGCCGGACGGTCGGCGCATTCTCTCGGCCGGGGCCGACAATGTGGTGCGGCTCTGGGACGCCTCGACCGGCAAGGAAATCCGCAAGCTGGAAGGCCACCGGGACCAGGTCTGGCACGTCGCCTTTTCCCGCGACGGCCGACTGGCGATCTCGGCAGGGCAAGACAACTGCGTGAGGATTTGGACGGGCGGGCGGTGAGCTACGGTAGACATCGCGCTCGGAGCGTGATGTCTACAATCCATCCAAATTCCCGCGCGCGACGTCTCTGTAATAATCGTCCACTATGCAGGCAAGCCAGAGCATAGCAGCGAAAGGGGGACGCGCCATGACACGACTGCTCGCAATTGCCGTGCTGGTTGCGTCGCCGACGTTTGCCTTCGCCTGGGCCGAGGAAAGCTTCGGCAACGCCCCGGTCGGCCGCCAACAAGGATGGGCGGACGGCGTTGTTGAGGTCGTCAATCTCAAGAGCCGCGTGTATTCGTTCTGGGTCAACGGCAATGAGAACTTCTTTTATGCCGGCCACGCTGGCGCGCTCAATGAAGCCCTGCGAAGATTCGCAGCAGTCAGAGACGACGAGCGCATGCTCATCCTTCTTCCTGGCCCGGGGCAGCGCCAGTCGTTCTCGAAGAAGCAGGTGAATTATGACTGGCAGTTGCACGTCCCGAGCGGCATCTATCGGGCGGTCGCAAAGCGAAAGCACGCGGTGATGACGGTGCAAATCAATGCCCTGAGGCCTCGCGATCCTGCCGAACGCAAACGCATTCCTCGATGGCTCGACGAGCTTGGCAGCGACACCTTCGCAACGCGCGAAGCCGCTCGGCTCGCCCTGGAAAAGCTCGGTAGGGACGCGAAACCGTTTCTGCGCGCCGCCTTGCGAAACCCGCATCCCATCGAAACGCGCCGCCGCATGGAGGCGATCCTCGACAAGACGCGCGATTTCGATCTGTCCGATCTGGAGGTTCCAAAAGAGCTGCAACTGACGACGCCGACCGACCTGGTGGCAATCCACCTCAATGGACTCGAGAATAATGACCCGACGGTGCAAGCTATGGCCATCAGCGATTTGAGTAGCCTGTCCGCCTACAGCGAACGCGTCGTTCCGGCGATGATCAAGATGCTTCACAAGGACCGTGCTGCCTATCCGCGCCAGATGGCCGCGGTATGCCTGGCTCACATCGGCGCCGACGCCCGGCACGCTCTGCCCGCGCTCAAGGAAGCCATGAAGACACTCCCAGACAATTACCGCAAGATCTTCGAAGACAGCATCCAGACCATCGAGAACGCGAAAGTCGATCCCGCCGAAGCGAAAGAGATCGCCCGCCGGCGTGCGATTTCACAGGAGATAAACGATTTCAAGAAAGGAATTTCTTAGGCGCAAATCGGAAAAGCTTGTGGGGCACGTTTCCAACGTGCCGTTTTTTGCGCCGCGTGTCGTGGCACGTTGAAAACGTGTCCCACATTGGCTCGGCAATCCGCTCCCGCCTCGCTTATTCATCCGGAAAGGCCATGATGGTGATGTTGCGAAAGCACGCTTGGCCGTTGCGGGTCCAGATGCCGACGGCGCCGCGCGGATCGAGCGTGTAGGTGCGCAACCATTTGTCGGCGTTCACCATCCAGGCGACGTCAAAGTTGATGGGCGGCTCATCCTCGACGCCCACGGTGACCTTCGCGCCTACGACACGGACATAGACGCGGTAGTACGGCACGCGGTTGTCTTTCGGCGCGGGCAGGACGATCCACTTCGGTCCTTCCTTGGGGCCCCAGACCAGACGGACGTTCTGCTCCGAGGCAGCGATGCGTGCGCCGCCGCCTTCCTCGAAACTCCAGGTGCCGATCATGAGTCGCCCGTGCGGATGATTGTTGTCGGCCTTGGGATCGATGTAGGCGGCGAAGAATCGCGGCCGCTCCATCGGGTCGGCGCCGGGGTCGCGCCAGCCGAAGAAGATGCCGACGTCGTGTTTGCCGTTCGTGTTGCGATCCCAGTGTTTTACTTCCAGTGCGTATTCAAAGTTCCCCGGTCCCGGCTCATCGAGCGCCAACAGGCCCGGTTTTTGCGGCTCGTTGGAGATGAGGATGATCTCGCGCGACATCGGGTGATACTTCGCCGGCGACAGGAGTTGCTTGAATCGTGCCGGTTGATTGTCGGCACGCAGGAGAGGCACGCCGACCTTGACCGGCCGGTCGCGTTTGAAAAACTCGCGCAGCGTCGGCGCGGGGGGCTTCGGGTCCGGCTGGCTCTTCTTTCCGTCAGGCTCCTTCGCTTCCTTCTCTTTCTTTTTGTCGGCCAGTTGGTCAACGGGCCGATCGCGCCACGGCGCGGTTACATAGGCCACTCCGGCGGCGACGCATGCCAGCACCAGCACCGCGGCGGCGATGTACACCCAGGGAGGCGCCGCAACCGGACCGGCAACGGGCTGCTTCGACGGCGACTCGTTGAGATAACGCTCCAGATCGTCGGCCAGTTCATCGGCTGTTTGATACCGATATTTGGCATCGGGATGCATGGCCTTCTGAATGATCGCTTCGAGCGCCTCCGGCACCTCGGGCGCCAGCGTCCGCAAGGGCAGGGGACTGCCGGCACGCACCTCGCGCAACACCGCGTCCGAGTCGTCGCGGGCCGCCCGATATGGCCCCTTGCCGTGCGTCGCGAGCTGATACAGCGTCACCCCCAGCGAATAGATGTCGCTGCGGGCGTCGAGCGGATGGCCGATGGCTTGCTCGGGACTCATGAAGTAAGGCGTGCCGAGCACGCTCCCCAGCTTGGTCGTTGACCCGGACTCCAGAGCGCGGTTAACCCAAAGTCGAGCAGATAAAGCTGGCCGTGCTGATCGACCATGATGTTGGAGGGCTTGATGTCGCGGTGCAGAAACCCCTTGCGATGGGTCCAGGCCAAAGCTCGCGCCGCTTGAATGCCGAGTCGGGCCAGCGTGCGAAAACGATCGGCCCGATATTCCTTGATGATCGGCAGAGTTTCTTCATCGTTGGCAGGAGGAACGTCGATGGTGACGGCATCTCCTGGAGTCGTGAGCGGCGACGAGGGTGGACCTCCCGCGCCAGGACTCGGACCCGTCGAATCAAGTCGGAAAAGGACGATTCCTCGGCCATGCCTGGGCCTCATGTCGGCGTGGGGGAGACCACCCGAATTGTACGCGAATTCACGGTTGAAGCGAAAGGAAAAATGTGCGAGCCCAACGGGATGTGGGAGGGGCAACGTCGCCTCGGTTCATGCGGAGGTTGCGTAATAAGAAATATATAGTAAGATGAAAACAAATAATTTATTGGCGCGCTCAGTATTAGATTGTAGCTAGTTCTGGTCATTGTCAGATGCGGCGGGACATGTCATGATAGGGGGAGAAGTTGCATGCACTTTTTCGTACATCGTTGCCCAGTCCCACCGGCGGCGTGGCTTCCACGCCGTCGGCTTTTTTTGGCGTGCCTTGGAGCCTCGCGATGGCAAGTTTCTCGACAAATCCCCTAACCGTGTTGTCATATCGCTAAGATAGCAACGCTAGCAAGGTCGCTGCATTCAACCGCGCCGGATGCCGAGCGACGCCAACCACAAACCCGACCTCCTGTCCATGACTCTTGCGTTCGATCAACCGGCGGGATTGCCTTCGTTTGTCGCCCGAATCGATCCGCGCTGGAAGCTTGCGGCGATCGTGTTGGCGGCGGGTGGATTGGCCTGGCTGCAATCGCTTGGTCCCGCGGTCGCCGGAATGATTGCCTCGCTCCTGCTCGTTGCCGTCGCTCGTTTGCCATGGAGTTGGTACCTTGGCCGGCTCGTCGCGGCCTTGGCCGTGTACCTCTTGTTCTTTCTTTGGCTGCCGTTTGTCGTGGAACAAGCCCATTCGACCTGGGACCTGGGCTTCGTCGTACTTTCCGAGACGGGAACGATTCGGCTCGCCTATCTGAGCGCCAAAGCGGTCGCCATGATCTCTCTCATTCTGGTGCTCGTAGGCACGACCGCATTGCCGAACCTGCTCAAGGCGGCGCGGTCCATGTACGTCTCGCGACTGCTCGTGTTCTTGATGCTGCTTGCCTACCGCTACGTGTTCTTGCTGATCGAGGAATTCAATCGCCTGCGCATCGCCTTGCGGGTGCGCGGTTTTCGCAACGGCGCCGACTTGCACAGCTATCGCACGATCGGCCAGGTCGCCGGCACGCTCTTGGTTCGCAGCGCGGAGCGATCGGAACGCGTCGGCCAGGCGATGCGTTGTCGCGGCTTCGACGGCGAGTTCCGTTCCCTGGACGATTTCGAAACGGCCTGGCCTGACGTCGTGATGTTCCTGACGACCGTCGGCTTTGCAGCGTTGTTGGTGACGTGGGACTTGATGATTCGGTGAGACCGAGCGTGGAAACACAAAGCGCCGTTGCCGCCACGACCTTGAGCTACGCCTATCCCGATGGGACCGAGGCGCTGAGCGACATTACGTTCGATGTGGCACGCGGCGAAACCGTCGGCCTGGTCGGACCCAACGGCGCCGGGAAGACGACGGTGTTCTTGTGCCTGGCAGGCGTCTTGCAGGCGAGTGCCGAGTCGTTGCAGGTTGCCGGACTCGACCCAAGAAACTCCAACGATCGCAAGCAGCTTCCAGCTCGCGTGGGCATCATCTTTCAGAACAGCGACGACCAGCTGTTCAGCACTACCATCAAGGACGATGTCGCCTTCGGACCGCTTAATCTGGGGTTGTCATCGGACGAGGTACGCAACCGGGTGGCCGAGGCGCTGGGCCAGGTGGGGCTTACCGGTTTTGACGAGCGGGTGCCGATGCATCTGTCGGGCGGCGAAAAACGCCGGGCGGCCATCGCCGGCGTCCTTGCCATGAAGCCCGAGATTCTGCTCCTGGATGAGCCGTCCATGTTTCTCGATCCGCGCGGCCGGCGCGAGTTGATCGGCTTGCTCAATACGTTGGCGATCACCAAGATTATCGCCTCGCACGACCTCGACATGATCCTCGATACATGCCAGCGCGTGTTGGTGCTCGATCACGGCAAGATCGTTGCTCAAGGGTTGGCGCAGACCTTGCTTGGCGATGCCGCACTGATGAGCGCGCATGGCCTGGAGGTGCCGTATCGTTTGCGGTAGCCGTCACAGTCAGCAGTACCGCGGAAGCGGCTGGTCATCGACTGGAGCATGACACTTGCTTGCGCTCAGTCGCCCGCGCATGTGGGCCGCGAATCCGAGCCAGCAGATGGGTCCGAGTGACGCAAATGGAACGACGGAGGAGGTTTCTTCCTGCAGCATTTGCGTTCATCTGCGGTTTCTTCATTACGAACGAAATGCGTGTTCGGGGCCGGGGAATTGGCCGGCGCGGACTTCTTGACAATAGGCTTCGACGGCGGCGCGAATCGACGCGCCGACGTCGGCGTATTGCTTGACGAACTTCGGCCGCAGATCGGTGAACAGGCCGAGCATGTCGTGAGTGACGAGCACCTGGCCGTCGCAGCCCGCGCCGGCGCCGATGCCGATCGTCGGTATTTTTACCGATAGGCGAATTTGCTCGGCCAGGTCGGCGGGGACGCACTCGACGACCAGGGCAAAGGCGCCGGCTCGCTCGATGGCGAGCGCGTCGTCAAGCAGTTTCTTGGCGTCGCGCTGAACGCGGAAACCGCCCAGGCGATGGACGGATTGCGGCGTCAGCCCGATGTGCCCCACCACGGGGATGTCGGCGCCGGTGATCGCGGCGACGGCGTCGGCGCTGCGCTTGCCCCCTTCGAGCTTGACGGCATGCGCGCCGCCTTCCTTCACCAGTCGGCCGGCGCTCTCGAGCGCTTGCGTCGGACTGAGTTGATAGCTCATGAACGGCAAATCGGAGACGAGCAAGCTGGTGCGAACGCCGCGCGCCACTAGGCGCGTGTGATAGATCGTCTCGTCAAGCGTGACGCGCAGCGAATGCGGTTCGCCTTGCATGACCATGCCGAGCGAATCGCCGACGAGGATGGCATCGACGCCGGCGTCATCGAGAAGTCGGGCCATCGTGTAGTCGTAGGCGGTGAGCATGGTCAG
>Ga0194132_10001245_pt1 | contig 51601 bp, 44 predicted proteins | sample TA2KigOf80mmetaG_FD_148612 | JGI IMG/M metagenome (GOLD analysis project Ga0194132, IMG submission 148612) | Freshwater microbial communities from Lake Tanganyika, Tanzania - TA2015054 Kigoma Offshore 80m | ecosystem: Environmental > Aquatic > Freshwater > Lake | place: Tanzania: Lake...
CAGTCTGTGTCAGGCCCTGATTGAGCAGCTTCTCCGTGGTCACGCCGCGGCTCACCTTGACCTCGATCACGGCGCGCTGTTCACCGGCGGCGTGCTTCCAGCGGATCAGCAGGTCGGTCCGCATGCGTCCAAGTCCGTACTCCCGCTCGATGTATCCGCCCCCGTTGATGATGCGCTGGAGAAAGGCTTGCAGCAGCAATTGAGGTCCGGACTCCTGGTAGTCGAACCGTCCCTCCCAGTGTTCGGAGTTTTCACGGAAGAACTGCTGGAAGTTCTCCAGGAGCTTTCCCATGTCGAGCTTGCCGGACGCCGGGTCCACGTACCAGGCCGTGGCGGGCAGAACGGCGCCCAGGTTGACTGTTGCGACTTCCGTGAGATAGCGCGGAATCACTTCCCGATAGATCGGATTTGCGATGATCAGCCCGGCTCGCGTCTTGCGGACGAGCCCGAGGTCGATGGTGTAGCTCATGTCGTCGGTTGAGGCGGCGACCTGGGATGGATCGGAGCCCTCAAGGATCGGCTGAACCACGCGGCGCACCCGCTCCTCTCGAAGCTTGTCGGCGAGCTGGTCGATGTGGGTGACTCTGCGGACAATGAGGCGCTCCTTGGCTTCGTCAATCGCCTCCATGGCGATGGGGCGGCCCCGGTCCGCGTACTCCCGCATCCGGCTGGTCACCTCGTGTGCCAACGCGTTCACAAGCCACGGCTGGCCCTGGGTGAGTTCCCAAACCCGGTCGAAGATCGGCTCTTCGAACACTTGTCCCGTCTCCGCGGTGTGCTGCAAGTAGAGGGCCCGGATGTCCACGGCGGTGAAATCGCCGAGCCGCAGTGACTCCGCTTTGATGTTGAATGCCGAGCCGCCGGCGATGACGGCGTTTTCCCGGGCGGAGTGAATCCGGTAATCCTGGATGTCACGCACTCCACACAGGACCACCGATTGAGGAAACCTCCCAGGACGCCTCGGGTACCCAGCGCGCAATTGCCGCAGCAGTGAGAGCAACGTATCGCCAATGAGGGCGTCCACTTCGTCCAGGAACAGCACCAGCGGGCGACTCGGGTCGCGCGCCGCCCAATGGGAGAACACGAGACCGATTGCGCCGCTTGCGTCGCCTCGCGCGAACAAGGCTTCGGCATGGTCGAGAGGGAACCCGTCGCCCAACTGATCGATGGCATCGTCGCCGATCGAGCGTAGGATGGCGCGAGTGGCCCCGGCAATATCGTCCCGGTGCGCTTGTCCGGCCTCGATGTTGGCGCACACCGCGCGGTAACGTCCTGTCTGGTTGAGGTGCCTTGCCAGGGCCAGCAGAACCGTCGTCTTGCCGGTCTGCCGCGGAGCATGGAGAAGGAAGTAGCGCTGCGAATCGATCAGCGACAGGACCTGCTGAAGGTCGATCCTGTCCAGCGGTGGGAGCACGTAGTGGAGATTTTCCTTGACGGGGCCTTCGGTGTTAAAGAAGCGCATCTCTACATTCCCCAGACACCGATGATCCGGCCGTTCACCTCACGGGAGTCCCGGTAGACTTTTTCGTCCCAGGTCCGGCTGCTGCGTTCGAACATGATCAGGTGTCCTTCGGCGGCGCCTACACGGTCCAGGTATTCGGCAGTCTGTGTCAGGCCCTGATTGAGCAGCTTCTCCGTGGTCACGCCGCGGCTCACCTTGACCTCGATCACGGCGCGCTGTTCACCGGCGGGGTGTTTCCAACGGATCAGCAGGTCGGTCCGCATGCGTCCGAGTCCGTACTCGCGTTCGATGTATCCGCCCCCGTTGATGATGCGCTGGAGAAAGGCTTGCAGCAGCAATTGGGGTCCGGACTCCTGGTAGTCGAACCGTCCCTCCCAGTGCTCGGAGTTTTCACGGAAGAACTGCTGGAAGTTCTCCAGGAGTTTCTCGATATCGAGCTGGCCGGACGCCGGGTCCACGTACCAGGCCGTGGCGGGCAGGACAGAGCTGAGGTTCGTGGTGGCGGCCTCGGTGAGGTAGCGTGGGATTACCTCGCGGTAGATTGGGTTGGCGATGTGCAGCCCGGCTCGCGTCTTGCGGACCAGCCCGAGGTCGATTGTGTAGCTCATGTCGTCGGTTGAGGCGGCCCCCTGGGATGCGTCAGCACCATCGAGAATCGGCTGGACTACGCGCCGCACCCGCTCCTCTCGAAGCTTGTCGGCGAGTTGGTCGATGTGGGTGACTTTGCGGACGATGAGTCGCTCCTTGGCTTCGTCGATCGCATCCATGGTGATGGGGTGGGCTGGATCAGCGAATTCCGGCATCCGGCTGGTCACCTCGTGTGCGAGTGCGTTGACCAGCCACGGCTGGCCCTGGGTCAATTCCCAAACCCGGTCGAAGACCGGCTCTTCGAACACCTGTCCCGTCTCCGCGGTGTGCTGCATGTAGAGCGTTCGAATGTCCACGGCGGTGAAATCGCCGAGCCGCAGTGACTCCGCTTTGATGTTGAATGCCGAGCCGCCGGCGATGACGGCGTTTTCCCGGGCGGAGTGAATCCGGTAGTCTTGGATGTCACGCACTCCACACAGGGCCACCGACTGTGGAAACCGCTCCGGGCGGTCCGGGTAGCCAGCGCGAAGCTGCCGTAGCAGCGAGAGCAGCGTATCACCGATCAGGGCGTCGACTTCGTCCAGGAACACCACCAGCGGCCGGACATCCTGACCGGACCAATCGGCAAGAATCTCCCCGATTGCGCCGGACAAATCACCTTCCGCGCCCAGCATCTCCCTGGCCCGCTCCGTGGGAAATCTGTCCTTCAGGTATGTAATCGCTGAGCTTCCGATGGCCCGGAGGATCGCACGGGTGGCGGCGGGGACGTCCTCCCGGTGAGCCTGGCCAGCTTCGATGTTGGTGCACACGGCCCGGTAACGGCCGGTCTGGTTCAGATGGCTCGCCAGGGCCCGCAGCACCGTGGTCTTTCCCGTTTGCCGCGGAGCGTGGAGAAGAAAGTACCGGCGCGATTCAATCAGAGTCAAAACCTGCCGCAGGTTGATCCGCTCCAAGGGAGGCAGCGCATAGTGGATATCGTGCTGGATCGGTCCTTCAGTGTTAAAGAAGCGCATCTCTACATTCCCCAGACACGGATGATCCGGCCGTTCACCTCGTGGGAGTTCCGGTAGACTTTTTCGTCCCAGGTCCGGCTGCTGCGCTCGAAGATGATCAGGTGTCCTTCGGCGGCGCCTACACGGTCCAGGTATTCGGCGGTCTGTGCCAGGCCCTGATTGAGCAGCTTTTCCGTGGTCACGCCGCGGCTCACCTTGACCTCGATCACGGCGCGCTGTTCACCGGCGGGATGCTTCCAACGGATCAGCAGGTCGGTCCGCATGCGTCCGAGTCCGTACTCGCGTTCGATGTATCCGCCCCCGTTGATGATGCGCTGCAGAAAGGCTTGCAGCAGCAATTGGGGTCCGGACTCCTGGTAGTCGAACCGTCCCTCCCAGTGCTCGGAGTTTTCCCGGAAGAACTGCTGGAAGTTCTCCAGGAGCTTCTCCATGTCGAGCTGGCCCGACGCCGGGTCCACGTACCAGGCCGTGGCGGGCAGAACGGCGCCGAGGTTGATTGTTGCGACTTCCGTGAGATAGCGCGGAATCACTTCCCGATAGATCGGATTTGCGATGATGAGCCCGCTTGGTGTCTTGCGGATGAGTCCCAAGTCGATCGTGTAGCTGACGTCATCGCTTGAGGCGGCGACCTGGGATGGATCGGAGCCCTCGAGGATCGGTTGAACCACGCGGCGCACCCGGGCCTCTTGGAGCTTATCGCCAAGCTGGTCGATGTGGGTGACTTTGCGGACGATGAGTCGCTCCTTGGCTTCGTCGATCGCATCCATAGTGATGGGGCGGCCCCGGTCCGCGTACTCCTGCATCCGGCTGGTCACCTCGTGTGCCAACGCGTTCACAAGCCACGGCTGGCCCTGGGTGAGTTCCCACACCCGGTCGAGGACAGCCTCTTCGAACACCTGTCCCGTCTCCGCGGTGTGCTGCATGTAGAGCGTTCGAATGTCCGCAGCGGTGAAATCGCCGAGCCGCAGCGACTCCGCCTTGATGTTGAATGCCGAGCCGCCAGTAATAACGGCGTTTTCCCTGGACGAGCGGATCCTGTAGTCTTGGATATCACGGACCCCGCACAGCAGGACCGACTGGGGAAAGCGTGAGGGCCGTTTCGGGTAGCCCGCCCGCAATTGTCTTAGCAACGAGAGCAGTGTGTCACCGATCAGCGCATCGACTTCATCCAGCAGAACTACGAGTGGGCGTGTGTCGTGCCCAGACCAGTCCGACAGTAGCGTTCCGATGGCACCCGCCAGGTCCCCTTCCGCAAACATCTCCCTGGCGCGCTGCCGCGGAAACTGATCGGCGAGGTGGAAGATCGCGTCGTCGCCGAACGCCCGGAGGATTGCCCGTGACGCGGCACCAACATCTTCACGGTGTGCCTGTCCCGCCTCAACATTCACGCACACCGCTCGATAACGGCCCTCGCGGTTCAGGTGCTGTACCAAGGCCCACAATAACGACGTCTTGCCCGTCTGCCGTGGGGCATGGAGAAGAAAATAACGCTGCGAATCGATCAGCGACAGGACCTGCTGAAGGTCGATCCTGTCCAGCGGTGGGAGCGTGTAGTGGAGATCTTCCTTGACGGGGCCTTCGGTGTTAAAAAAACGCACTCAACCCAGTGTAGTACCCGCCAACAAACTCAGCGCTTACTTGCGGCGCCTACGGGCTCTGGCTCCTCCACTCTGCCCGCCCACCTCCGCAAGAGCGACTGCAGTGTGTCCCGCGTGAGTGGCTTCGACACGTAGTCATCCATGCCGGCACTCAAGCACTGCTCCCGGTCGGCTCGCGGGCCCCCGCCGGTGACGGCGACGATCGCGGTGCGGTGGCCCTTCTCAGTCTTCCGGATCAACTCGGTGGCGGTCACCCCGTCCATCTCGGGCATCTGGATATCCATCAAAATCAAGTCGAATTGGCGGCGCATCACCGCCTCCACCGCCGCCCTGCCATTGCCTTCGATCTGGACCAGGCACCCCTCCTTCTCCAGCAGGTGCCGCGCCAGATTCTGATTCAAGGGATTGTCCTCGACCACCAGCACGCGCTTGCGTCCCGGCGCGACCGGGACCGGCATGGGCACCGGCTCACCCGCCCTCACCTGAAACGGGAGCGTGAACCAGAATCGGGATCCTACGCCCGGCTGGCTTTCGACTCCCAGTTGGCCGCCCAGCGATTCCACCAGTTGCTTGCAGATCGCCAGTCCCAGGCCGGTGCCGCCGAACTGGCGCTTGATGGACGAATTGGCTTGTGCGAATGGCTGGAACAGGCGCGGCAACTGGTCAGGCTCGATCCCGACGCCGGTGTCCTTCACGGCGAACCGAAGCACCACGCTGCCCGGGTCCCGGTTGACAGGCTCGACGGTAAGATGGACCGTACCGGCACGCGTGAACTTCACCGCGTTCGACACCAGATTGATCAGAATCTGCCGCAGCCGGTGGGGATCGCCGCTCAAGCTACGCGGAATGTCCGGGGAAAAGTCGCTGGTGAGCGTCACCTTGGCTTGATGCGCCCGGGCCGAGAACAACAGGCGGACTCCGGCGGCAACCGCGACCGGATCAAACGGAACAGCTTCGAACTGGGCCTGCTTGGCTTCCAAGCGCGAATACTCCAGCAAGCCGTTCAGAATCGTAATCAACGATTCAGCCGACTGCCGGATTGTCTCCGCATATTCCTTCTGTTCGTTGTCGAGCGGTGTTGTCAGCAACAGCTCGGTCATGCCCAGAACGCCATTCATCGGAGTCCGGATCTCGTGGCTGGTCTGCGCCAGCAGGCTGCTCTTGATGTCCGATGACTCCCTGAGCTGCCTCAACTGAGCGTTTACGCTTTCGTTCTCCGAGCGCAGGCCGGACGCGTACTGTTCCAGGCTGATCCGGGCCTCTTTCATGGCGGTGACGTCCTTGCCGGACCAAATCAGCACTGGCTCACCCGGCGGGGCGGTGATTGTCCAATACACCCACCGGTAGCCTCCGGAACTGTCGACCATCCGCACGAGCAAAGGGCAACTCGCCGGGCTGGAGTGGAGCTTGGCCACCGCGCTCACGGCCATGTCCTTGTCGTCCGGGTGAACCAAATCGAGCAGCCCCACGTCGGCTAATTGAGCCTGGCTGTACCCGAGCATCCCTGTCCAGGCGGGGTTGCTCTGCCGGATCCTTCCGTCCAGCCGGGACACGGCCATCAAGTCCGTGCACTCGAGGAACACCAGGCCGATGTCGCGCTCCTCCGTCTTCCGCTCACGGCGGCTTGCAGTCCGAAGGGCCCCAAAAACGGCTGCTGACGCAGCAGCGAATCCGGCGGCCGTGAGCGCAACCGTCTCTGCTGCCGCGGTGACCAGAACCGATCCTGGTTGTGGCACCTCAGGCATTCTCGTTCTGATAGTACTACAACCGATCGGGGGATTTGCCGGGCTCACACCAACATGGTCGCAATCTTTTGGGGGTCGTTACACACCACTATGGGTTGATTCCCGAACGCACCTAGGAGCGGAGTCCCTTCTGGCCCCGTCAACTGGCCGGTATGGTACTTATAAATATAGTCAGGATCTTTTAGCACGTTCCCGGTGAGAACGGCTACTACGTTCGAGGTCCCTTCGATCGCGCCGGCGCCGGTCAGCTTCCGGATACCGGCGAGCGTCGCCGCGGACGCTGGTTCGCATCCAATGCCGCATAATCCTACAGCGGCTTTGGCATCGGCGATCTCCTGTTCGGTGACTTTCTCTACGATTCCACTCGAGGCAACGACCTCCTGCCAAGCTTTCGGCCAGGAAACCGGATCGCCGATCTTGATGGCCGTGGCGAGCGTCTCCGGGTGTTCGACGGGCCGGAAGCTGTCGCGCGAGGGGTGCTGCATGAATTCATGGAACGGAGCCGAACCCGCCGCCTGGATCACGGCCAGCCTCGGAATCCGGCTGATCAGCCCAAGTTGGACCATCTCCCGGAGCGCCTTCCCAAACGCCGAAACATTGCCGAGATTTCCACCAGGCACGACGATCCAGTCCGGGGGATTCCAGTCGAGCTGATCCATCATCTCGACCAGGATCGTCTTCTGCCCTTCGATCCGGAACGGGTTGATCGAATTGAGCAGGTAGATTCCGAGTTCCTCGGCGAGCACGCGGACGAGCTTCAGAATCTGGTCGAAGTTCGCCTCCACCTGGAAGGTCTTGGCGCCATACTCCAGGGCCTGCGCGAGCTTACCGTAGCTGATGTTGCCGTGCGGAATGAAAATGATGGGCTGAAGCCCGCCCGCCGACGCGTAGGCCGCCATCGACGCGGACGTGTTCCCGGTGGAAACGCAGGCCACGCGCTTCATGCCGAGGCGCCGTGCCTGTGTGGCGCCGCAAGTCATCCCGTTGTCCTTGAACGACCCGGTCGGGTTGAATCCCTGGTGCTTGAATGTCAGCCGCTGGAGCCCCCCGTACCGCGCCGCGAACGGAGCGTCGAGCAAAGGCGTGTTTCCTTCGCGAAGCGTGATGACGTCGGCTGGATCCGGCAAGAACGGAAGCATCTCGCGGTAACGCCAGACCCCGCTCTGGTCGAGCGGGGCGTTGCTCATGCGGCGCTCCCGCCAGATCCGCTTCAGCCCGGCGGCGGACTCGGAAGGTTCGGGGCCGGTCACCTCGAGGAGCCCCCCACAACGGGGGCAGTTGTAGATGACCTCGGTGATCGGATACCGGGTGCGGCAGGCTGACTCGAAACAGATCAGGTCGGCGGACATTGATTTTCCAGGATCTCACGAACCCGCCGGCGGAAATCCAGGACCGGGCGGTTGCCGTATCAACTGGCATGCGATTGCGTACGCTCCTTCTCGCTCCCTGCGCGACGCTGACCGGCTGGATCGCATGGGACCTGACGCGAAGCCCCTCGGGGGACCTGCGCCGATTCGACCCCAGGGAGACCGGACGGATCGAGGCTGACATGTGGAGGTCGTACTACGAGAGGAGGCCCCTCGCGCTGTTCTCCCAGCTCACCGGGATGCTCCGGTCGCAGTACCACCTTCCGTTCTGGCGGTCCGTGGCCACGGGGTATCATGCCACGCGCGCCGCGTTCGTGTTCAAGGACGGAAAATCCCGCGCCGGCTACGAGAAGGCGTTGCCGGACCTCAACCGCTACTTCACCGCGATCGCACCGCCGGGGGTCTCTGTCGCGGAGGCGGCGCGATTGGAGCTTGAATGGTGGATCATTCACCGCCAGCGCGCGCAGTACGGCGAGGATGCACTCGCAGAGGCGCTCGCGAAGCTGCAGGAGCATCTCTACCAAGTCCCGGCCGCCAGATTCGCGGATCACGCCAAGCTTCGCGCGGATGCCATGCTCCGCCGCGACCGGGCGGCTGAAGGTACCGGAATGAACGAGGAGGAGTGGCGCAGAATCCGCGAACTGCTCGAGGCGTCCTGGACCAGCCTGTGGCGCGAGGTCAGGCATTAAATTGGAAGGAGCAGTGCGCCATAATGATGCGAAGACATCGCTATGAGGATTCTCCGCCCGCTCGCCATCGTATTCGCCGTCCGCGCCCTGGCACAAACGCCGAACGCGCAAATCACCGGACTCGTCACCGACCCCACGGGAGCCGTCATGGCCGGAGTGAAGGTCACGGTCACTGATGTCGACCGGCGGCAGGACCGCGCCACGGAAACGAATGAATCCGGCTCCTACCGCGTGCTTTTCCTGGGACCGGGCAACTATCGCGTCAGCCTTGAAAAGTCCGGGTTCAAGCCAGTGGTCCGGCCGGGAGTCACGCTGGCCGTGGATCAGGTGGCGCGCCTCGACTTCGCCCTCGAAGTAGGCGCGACCAGCGAGCGTGTCGAGGTGCTGGCTGACACGCCACTGCTCGACGCCGAGACCTCGTCACTCGGCCAGGTGATCGACAACAAGCGGATCGTCGAGCTGCCCATGAACGGGCGCAACATCATGAGCCTGGTGCAATTGAGCGCCGGGGTCCAACCGCTCTCCGGCATCAACGCGGGATTCTCCGAGACCGGGAACTTCTCCGCGTCGAACCTGTCGATGAACGGCGGGCGCGGGTCGCTGAACGCGCTGCTGCTCGACGGCGCCAACAACGCGGCGCCCGAACGCGAAGAGAACGCGGTGTCGCCGAGCGTCGACGCGGTGGAGGAATTCAAGGTCTACACCAACGGCGCCTCGGCGGAGTTTGGCCGGACCGCGGGGGGCGTGATCAGCATCGTAACGAAGAGCGGTACCAACGAGCTGCATGGCACCTTGTACGAGTTCTTGCGCAACGACCGGCTGGACTCGCGCGACGCCTTCGCCAGCGCCCGCGGAGTCCTGCGCTACAACCAGTTCGGTGGCACCACTGGTGGGCCCGTCTACGTCCCGAAGCTCTACAACGGCAAGGATCGCACTTTCTTCTTCTTCAGCTACGAGGGATACCGCAATCACTTCCCGGCGAACCGGCTGAACACGGTGCCCACTCCCGCGCAGCGCGAAGGCGACTTCTCAAACACGCGGCTTGCGAACGGGAACCTGCTGCCCATCTACGACCCTCTGTCGACCCGCGCCAACCCGGCCGGCGGATTCGCGCGCGACCTGTTCCCCGCCAACCGCGTTCCGACCGCGCGTTTTGACCGGATTTCGCGCGCCATTGTCGACCAGCGCGTCCCGCTGCCCAACCGGGCGCCCGCCAATCCGGTCACCAACGTTCAAAATTTCTTTCAGCAGGTGGGACGGCTGATCGACAACGACCAGTGGATGGGCCGCTTCGATCACAACCTGACGTCGAATCACCGCGTGATGTACCGGCTTACGTACAACCGCAACATCGTCGGCGGGGACCGCGTGTGGACCCAGTCCGACGACGAGTTCGTGCGCAACTACCAGCAAGCCGTCGCGTCCTGGACCCATACGCTGAGTCCGCGGATGGTCGGCGACTTCCGCGCCGGCTATGTGCTCACTGTGATCACACGGCATCCCCAAAGCAGCCGCACGGATGTCGAGGCCTTGAACTACCCGGCGGTGCTGCCCCGGCTGCACTTGCCCCAGCACGTGATCGCCGACTTCACCACGATCGGCGGCAACTCGATCGTCGACGGTGGGCTCTCGACAATCTCAGCGTCGGAGACTCTGACGCGGACGATGGGCAGCCACACGCTCAAGTTCGGAGGCGAGGCGCGCGCGATCCGCCGCAACCGTTACCAGTTCGGCGGCCTGAACGGAACATTCAACTTCAACCGGGACCTCACCGGGAATCCGCAGCAGCCGGCCAACACGGGCTACGGTGTGGCGACGTTTCTCCTCGGCGCTGTAAACGCGGGCAACATCACGGTGGGAGAGAAGCGCCATGAGCGTGGCAAGTACTACGCGGCATTCGTTCAGGATGACTGGCGCGTGGGCCGGCGCCTGACGTTGAACATCGGGTTGCGCTACGACGTGGAGACACCGCCAGTCGACATCTACAACCAGAAGTCGAACTTCAACCTTGATCGCGTGAATCCGGTGACCGGAGTGCCGGGAGTGCTCGAATACGCAGGGGTCAACTTTGGCCGGAGTCCGGTGCCGGTGGACTTCAACAACTGGGGTCCGAGGCTCGGCTTCGCCTACACGGTGGAGGGCAGCACCGTGATCCGCTCATCGTACGGAATCTTCTATCAACCCGACTTCACGACGTTTGAAAGCAACCAAGGGTGGAGCGCGACGACTCCCTTCAACGATCCGAGCATTGGCCCGCGCCCAACTTTCTACTTGTCGGAGGGTCCGAGGCCGGGGTCGATCATCAGTCCGCCGGGATCTTCGCTCGGCGACGCGGGTTTCCTCGGCCAGGGCGTGAGCACGCGGCTGGGAACGGACCGGACACCCTACGTCCAGCAGTGGAGTTTCGGCGTTCAACGTGCGCTGCCCGGCGACTGGAGCGTGGAGGCGGTCTATACGGGATCGAAGGGGACCAAACTCGGCCAGGGCGGGGACAATGACGACATCAATGAGCTGCCGCCGCAGTTCCTGTCGCAGGGACTGGCGCTGCAACAGCAGGTGGCGAATCCGTTTTTCCGGGCCGGTGCATTCGGAGCGACGGTGCCGCGGTCGCAGTTGCTGCTGCCGTATCCGGCCTACCGTGGGGTGTCGGTGACTGCTCCCCACTGGGGCAGTTCCATCTACCATGGGCTTCAGTTCACGGCGCGGCGGCGATTCCGGTCCGGATTCTCACTGCTGGCCTCATTCACCGCGGGCAAACTGATTGACGACATGGCGCAAGGCGTCAGCAGCGGGTTCACCGGATTCAATCAAGGGGTCAGCGGCACGCAGAGTTTCTACAACAGGCGCGCGGAGCGGTCGATCTCCCCGGGTGACATCGCCCGGCGCCTCGTCATCAGTGGCATCTATACGCTGCCGTTCGGGAGGGGCCAGCGCTGGGTGAAGAACGGCATCGCGAGCTGGATCATCGGAGGATGGCAGCTTGCGGGTACGAACACGCTGGCGGGAGGGGTTCCGGTGGCGATCCGTGGCGCGCAGAACTTCGCGGCGGACCGGCCGAACAGCCTGGGCCGCAGCGGGGAGCTGCCGCGGCCGGAGCGCACCGCCGGGCGGTGGTTCGACACGTCCGCGTTCTCGCTGCCACCGCTCTACACGTTCGGCAACGTGGGCCGCGTGCTGCCGGACACCCGGGGTCCGGGCGTGTTCCAGCTCGATGCGAGCATCCATAAGTTCTTCCCTTTGGGCGAGCGGTTCCGCGTGCAGTTGCGCGGAGAGGCGTTCAACGCGACCAACATGGTCAACCTGGGCATGCCGAACGTGAACATGCTGGCAACCGACTTTGGGCGCATCGGCGGGACTCAGACGCCGGCGAGGATTATTCAGGTGGGCGCGAAGGTGATTTTCTAGTCTGACAATCAGCTTCGTTCGCTGTGCCGCTACTCCGTTTCACGGATGTGCCTGAGCCGGGCGCGCTGTTCCCCGGTCAGAGCCGATTGCGATCACGCGCGGAAGGTCAGCCCGCTCGATCATGACGTCAATATCGCGGGTGAGCGACGCGTGCTCCGGGCCGGTGTTCTCCACGTGTAGAAAGACGGCGAGGCCCCCAATCAGCTCGTGCGGACCACCTGCGTCTTCCAAGGGGACCGACAGCTTCTGGAATGTGCCGATGAGCTCGAACAGGCGTTCGTCGAACAAGAGGTTTTACGCCTCGTCCGGAGAATTTGTGCGTATCTGGGGAGCTCAGGGCTCGGGCTGAGTGCGGAAGCGGTGGAGCTTTCGGCAGGTCGCATCGAAGGATCGTTGTTCGTCTTCCGATCCGTTGTACAACAGCGGTCCTCCGTCCTCGTGAACTACCTTGCTCAGCAGCCGGTCTGCCGGCAACCTTCTCAGAGAAGGATCAAAGTTCAGGTAGCGGATGATCTCTCCGCCCAGAAGCCAGAGATTGTCCACATGCCGGCGGATCGTCTTTGGGGAAAGGCTGGATAAGGCCAGATGCTCGATGAAGGGCTGGAAGCAGGTGACCAGTTCTTCTCCCGGTGGCACGTCCTTCTCCACCCCCATCCATGACCGCGGCCAACGATCCAGATCCTGGCTATAAGCGGAAGCTTGGGAAGCGGCCTGCGGCGAGGCGCGAGGGATTGCCCTGGAACTTTCCCGCTTCGCCTTGATCCGCGCCATGGAACTGACCACGATTCTAAACCACTGCCATCATCAGCGGGGATTCGTCTACCAGCACGCTCGCTTTGGCCCTGACAAGAACACCGTCGAAGTGGCGGTGCGGCCGCGGCAGGGCACCGCGGCGATCTGCTCGGGGTGTCAGAAGCCGGCGCCGGGTAATGACCACCTTCCCGAGCGGCGCTTCGAGTTCATCCCCTTCTGGTTCCCTGGAGCGATGGCAAACACCAGTCCACCAAGGCTCACATGCTCTTCCTGGCCCGCTGGGCGCGCAAGCTCTCCTGGAAGGAAAGCCTTCCGCACTTCCTGGGATCGGGTTTGCGACGCCGTCGAGTACGTGGTCGGCTGGGGTTTGAAGCATCGCACCCTGGAATCGATCCGTGCCATCGGCGTAGACGAAATCCAGTACGCCAAAGGCCACAAGTACCTGACGCTGGTCTATCATATCGACCAGGGCATCACCCGCCTGCTCTGGGTCGGCTTCCAGGGTTTCTTCACCGTCATTGGTGAAAACTGGCCTCGCAGATCGAGTTCGTCTGCTCGGACATGTGGCAGCCCTACCTGGACGTCATCCGCGAGAAATGCCCGCAAGCCCTGAACATCCTCGACCGCTTCCACATCGTAGCCAAGATGAATACCGCCCTGGACGAGGTGCGCGCCGGCGAATCCCGCCACATGGCTCATCTGCTCCGGGGCCTCATCGCACTCCCAACACGTCCAGCGCCTTCAACACCACCGGATCCCGCCGCGCCTCCACCTCATCGCCCTTTTCGACCCCCAACGCCTGATTGAAGATCTCCTGGTGCAGCCGCGCGCGGACCCACTCAATCTCTGCTGTCCACTCGGCAACTCCCGGCTGGATCCGCCGCTCGGACAGGTATAGCTTCAGGTCGTCCATCATCGCATTGGGCACCTGGAACGCGGGTTCCACTTTGCCCAGCTTCTGAATCGCCACCGTGGCGAACTGGGTCAACACGCCGCTTGCATCGAGCACGGTGCGGAGGCGGGTCTGCCGTTCCGGATGGACAGTGAAGTCGGGTTCGATTCCGCCTCCTCCGCGCACCTTCCGGCCCTTCTCGGTGACGAACTCGCCTTGCTGTTCGAGCGAGGCCCAGCGCGGAGTCTGGCCTTCCAGCGCGCCCTCTTTGAGTGGACGTTGAATCGAGCGTCCGCTCGGGGTGAAGTAGAAGGCGGTGGTGAGCGCGATTCCCGTCCCTTGTGAAAGCGGGTAGACGCTCTGGACGAGCCCCTTGCCGAAGCTCGGGACGCCGATCACCGTCCCGCGGTCGTAGTCCTGCATCGCGCCCGCGACGATCTCGGACGCGCTAGCGCTCTTCTCGTTCATCAGGATCGTCAACGGAAAATCGTAACGGGGCCAGTTGCCGGGGACTTCGGTTTCCTCTGCCTGGCGTGCGCGTCCCCGCACGCTGAGCAGCTTCTTTCCAGCGGGCAGGAACAGAGCGCTGGCTTCGAGCGCCGACGTCAGCACCCCGCCGGGATTATTGCGCAGGTCCAGCACGAGGCCCTTGAGGGATGCGCCGCCCAGCTTGTCGATCGCTTCCTTGAGCTGCTTGCCGGTGGGCACCTCGAAGCTCGTCACGCGCACATATCCGATCCCGGGACGAAGCTCATAGGCGCGGTCGACCGAAGGTGAGGCGAGTTCTTCGGGCACCAGCGTGAACGGGAGCAGCCGGGATGCTCCGGCGCGGCGGACGTCGAGCTTGGCCTCCCGCCGCCGGCTCTCGCCCAGCAGCCCGACAAGCTGCTCCATCGTCAGCCAGTCGAGCCGGACTCCATTGACAGCCACGATCTCGTCCCCGGGCTGGATTCCGGCGCGCGAGGACGGAGTCCCCGCCAAGGTCTGCAACACGATCACACGGCCGGGGAGCACCGACACCACGGTCCCGAATCCCTTGGAAGTGGAGCGTTCCATCTCGCGCAACTGGTCGAACTGCGAGGGGGAGAAGAAGACCGTGTGCGGGTCCAACTGCTTCAGCATGCCCGGTATGGCGCCTTCGTAGATCGCCGTGTTGTGGTCGATGGGCGTGGCCGCCTCGGCTTCGATCAGTCCGTAGACGGTCGCGAAGCGGTGGAGCTCGCGCTCCATGTCAGAGGCGGCCGCGAACAGCAGGAAGGCCCAGGCGAGCATCAGCCATCAATTCTAGCTGCTACAATCTCCCCGTGGCGAAACTCGTGACCGGCACTTCAGGGTTTTCTTACCCGGCCTGGAAACCAGCGTTCTATCCCCAGGATTTGCCGGCAAAGAAGTTCCTGAACTACTATTCCACCCGCCTGAACGGGGTCGAGATCAACTACACCTACCATCGCCTCCCCTCAGCTTCCACGGTCGAGAACTGGCTTGAGGACACCGGCCCCGGCTTCGTGTTCGTCCTCAAGGCCCACCAAAAGCTGACCCACATCCAGCGGCTCCAGCGGTCGGAGTTCACGCAGGTGTTCTTCAAGTCGGTCGACGCGTTGCGGATCAAGGGGCGGCTTGGACCGGTGCTGTTCCAGGCGCCACCCAACCTCGCGCTCGATCTCGACCGGCTCCGGGGATTCCTCGAAGACTTCCCGGCTGATGTCCGCTGCGCTTTCGAATTCCGCAACAAGTCCTGGTTCACCGAGCCGGTCTATGACCTGCTCGAGAGCAAGGGCATCGCGTTGTGCCTGGCCGAGTCCGACAAACTGACCGTACCGGAGCGTGTCACCGCGGATTTCGTCTACTTCCGGCTGCGCAAGGAGACCTACCCGCCGGAGGAGCGGGCCGATTTCGCCGCCCGGGTGAAAACCCTGATGAACCGCGGCCTGGATTGCTACGTCTTCTTCAAACACGAGGACACTCCGGACGGTGCGCTTTACGCCGAAGAGCTTTTGAAGACTTCCTGACCGGAATCCGATAGGATAAGGAGATCCGTACCTCAATCTGGGGGGACACCCCTGCGGAGGCGTTCTGCAACCAGGGTCCTTGGTAATACATCTATGCATTTGGTAAATTTTAAGGATGGGGTCGCCCGAGTCTGAGGTAGCGTTGCACTTCTTCGCATTCATCGTTTGTTTGATTTTTCTGCACCCTGCCGCGTCCGCTGAGGAAGCTGCCGGGGAACGCGCCGCGGATGAGATCCTGGACCGGTACTTTACCGCCACCCGCAGCCAGCAGGAGTACCTGAAGGACCTGTCGATGGAGGCTGATTTTGAAGCCAACGTCCCGAACTTGAAAAAGTCGGGCCGGCTCCACGCTCTCCGCTATATTTCGAAGATCGGGCAAATCACCTACCGCGTGTTGTCCCAGCAGGGTGACCGGGGCGTGAACAAGGACGTCATCGCCCGCTATATCCAGGCCGAGATGCAGGCGGCGGAAAAGAGCGGGATCGGCATCAACCACGACAACTACAAGTTCAAGTACCGGGGCCAGCACGGAACTGGGGATTGGCAGTTGCACCTGTTCGAGCTCGATCCGAAGCAGAAACGGGTTGGCTTGTTCAAGGGCTGGCTGTGGGTGGAGGCGCGGACCGGAGTCCCGGTGCGCGAGCAGGGGGAGTTCGTCAAGAGCCCGTCGATCTGGCTGCGCAAGATTTCCTTCGTGCGCGATTACGAGTTGAAGGAAGCCCTGTCGGTCCCGTCGAAAATTGAGACCAGCATCGAGACCCGGATTGTCGGGAAGGCTGAGCTTACGATCCGCTACACCAACCTCAAGAAGGGGGACGCGCCGCCGGCGGTAGACGCCCAGATTGCGTCCAACTGAACTGACGTACCATGGAGTAGAGTATGCGGACTCTCTTCCTGAATCCGCCGTCGTTCGAGGGGTTCGACGGCGGGGCGAGCTCGCGATGGCCGGCAACGCGCGAGATCGAATCGTATTGGTATCCCGTGTGGCTCTGCTATCCGGCCGGGATGCTGCCGGACAGCAAAGTGGTGGACGCGCCGCCGCACAAAGTTTCGATCGAACAGACCGTAAAGATGGCAGGCGACTTCGAGTTGCTGGTGCTGTTCACCTCGACTCCGGGCTTCCACGTCGACGTCAAGATGGCGGAGATGATGAAGGACACCAACCCGAAGCTGAAGGTGGCGTTTGTGGGTCCGCCGGTTACCGTGGAGCCGGAACAGTCGTTGACCGCTTCGCGCGCGATCGATTTCATCGTCCGCCGGGAGTTTGACCACCAGATCGCGAGCTTCGCTCAAGGAAAGCCGCTGGCGGAGATTCCCGGAGTGAGCTTCCGCGCCAACGGCGGGTTCCAACACAACCCGGAGGGCGGCTTCATTGAGGACCTCGACTCGCTGCCCTGGGTCACCAAGGTCTACAAGCGCGACCTCGATTTCCGCCGGTACAACGTGCCGTTCCTGCTCAATCCCTTTGTCAGCTTTTACACCTCGCGCGGATGTCCGGCGATGTGCACCTTCTGCCTCTGGCCGCAAACGCACTCGGGCCACCGGTGGCGGCTGCGCTCGGTGGATGACGTGGTGAATGAGGTCCGGTGGACGCTCGAAAACTTCCCCGGGCTCAAAGAGATCTTCTTCGACGACGACACGTTCAACTACCGCAAGGAGCGGACCATCGAGTTGTGCCGGAAGCTCAAGGACCTGAAGTTTACCTGGTCCTGCACCTCGCGCGTGACCACCGACCATGACACGCTGAAAGCGATGCGCGAGGCCGGGTGCCGGCTCATGATTGTCGGCTACGAGTCGGGCGACCAGCAGATCCTCAAGAACATCAAGAAGGGCGCCACCATCGACATGGCGCAGCGGTTCACCCGGAACGCGCACTCGCTCGGGTTGACAATCCATGCCGACTACATCGTGGGATTGCCCGGAGAATCGCGCGAGTCCATCCGGCGGACCATCGATTTCGCCAAGAGCCTCGACACCGAGACGATCCAGGTGTCGATCGCTCATCCCTATCCCGGCACCGAGTTCATGGACTACGTGAAGAAGAACGGGCTCATCACGATCGACTCGATGACGGACGATCAGGGGCACCAGCTTCCGAACATCCATTATCCGGGTCTGGACCGCGCGGAGCTGGTCGATTGGGTGGAGCGATTCTACGGCGAGTATTACTTCCGGCCCAAGGCCGCCTGGCGTGTGATGCGCAAAGCAGTGTTCGACTCGGACGAGCGCAAGCGGCTGTACAAAGAGGCGCGCGAGTACCTGGCTCTGCGCTCCAAGCGGAAGCGGTTCGTCGCCGAGCAGCGCAAGCACAATCCCAGCGCGTTTGCCTCCGGCGGCTGAGCGTGAGCCGCGCCGTGAAGACCGCGGTGTTCGTCGCGATCGTGGTGGTGTCGAACACGGTGGGGAACCTGTTCCTGTCTTTGGGGATGAAGCAGCCAGGAGCAGGTCCGTTGGCGGCGTTGCTGAATCCGTGGGTGCTCGCCGGAATCGCGCTGCTCATCGTGTGGACATTCAGCCGGATGGCGCTGCTGAGCTGGGCGGACCTGAGCTTCGTGCTTCCGGTGACGTCGCTTGGATATGTACTGAACGCGATCCTTGGCCTTGTGGTGCACGGCGAGAGGATCACCACGGAGCGGTGGCTCGGTACGCTGCTGATCGTGGCGGGTACGGCACTCGCGGGATCGACGCCTCCGGATTCCAGACGCGCATGAAGTGGATCCTGGTGGCGGCGATCGTTGGCTCGACGGTGGCGAGCGACCTGCTTCAGGCGTGGGAGATGCGCAAACAGGGCGAAGTGTCCGGGCTCTCCTGGATCGGCCGCGTGCTCCGCCGCTGGGGCATGATCGCCGCGTTCGTGTGCAACGGCATCTCGTTTTTCGCGCTGCTGCAGCTCCTTGCGATCAGCGATCTCAGCTTCGCCGTGCCGGTGACGGCCGCGAGCCTGGTAGTGGAAACGATGCTCGCGCGAATGCTCCTCGGCGAGCACGTTCAGCCCCGCCGCTGGACCGGCTGCGTCCTGGTGGCGGCGGGCGTCGCGCTGCTGGCGAACGGATGATCACACTTGGCTGCGTGGTGGCGATCGGCTACCAGATCTTTGCGCTGCTCGCCTGCCTGCGCTTTCTCGCGCGGCGGGATCCGGAGCCGGCCGGCACTCCCCCGGTTTCGATCCTCAAGCCGGTGCATGGGCGCGACCCGGAGTTCCGGGAAGCGATCGAGTCGCATGCACGGATTGAGTATCCCGCATACGAGGTCCTGTTTTGTGCCGCGACGGTGGCGGATCCGGCGATGGAGGATGTGCGCAGGCTGAAGGACGGTCCGTTGGGGCTGCGGGTGGCGATCGTGCCCGGTGTGACGTCGTTCCCGAACGGCAAGGTAGGGCGCCTGCGTGACCTGGCGGCCGCGGCCCGCTTCGATACGCTGGTGGTCAACGACAGCGACATCCGTGTGAGACCGGACTACCTGCACCGGATCACCGCTCCGCTCGCCGATCCGCAGGTTGGCATGGTCACCTGCCTGTACCGTGCGCGGGCGAAGCACCTGCCGGCGATCGCCGAGGCGGTCGGGATCGCGACGGACTTCGCTCCGAGCACCCTGGTCGCGCCATTCGTGGGTGTCAAGGAGTTTGGACTCGGGTCGACGCTTGTGTTCCGGCGCCGGGATCTGGAGGCTATCGGCGGGTTCGAGGCGCTTGCGGACTACATTGCTGACGATTACCAGCTTGCCAAGAGGATCACCGGACTGGGACTTCGGGTCCACTTGTCGCGGACGGTTGTGGAGACCAGTCTGCAAGGGGAGACCTGGGCCGAGGTGTGGGCGCATCAACTGAGGTGGAACCGGACGATCCGCGTCAGCCGAGGGGCCTACGCGGGGCTGTTCGTGACACAGGCTACGGCGTGGGCGCTGGCTGCGGCAGCAACGGGACTCTGGAGCCTGGCGGCATTGACGTTGGCGGCTCGCATGGCCATGGCCCTGACGGCTGGACTGGCGGTGCTGCGCTGTCCGCTGACGGCGCGCTACTGGTGGCTGGTCCCGGCGCGGGACCTTTTCGGAACGGCGGTGTGGGTGGCGGGACTGGCGGGGAACCGGGTGCAGTGGCGGGACAAAGCGATCCGCCTCACGGCGGACGGTAGAATCGAGCCCTGAAATGCGAAAGGACCGGCACAAGGCCGGTCCCTTCGGTTGACGGCAAACTACCGGGTGGCGATCGCGATGACCGGAGCGTTCTCCGGATACACGAACCCACCGCCTGGAGCCGGAAGGATGACGCCGATGGGCCGGTTGCTGCCCGTCGGAGTTCCGTCCGGAATCTCGAGGTGGATTTCGTACACGCCGATATTCTCTTGCTGGTAGACCGCTCGAACCAGCCGCACACCAGAATCGTTCAGCCCGACGATCGGTTCCACCATCATCCGCTGGTCGGCAACACCGGGGACACCGGTGTTCGCCCGCGGCGTGGTCTGTCCGCCACCGGTGATCAGCACTTTGATCACGTCTCCCCACCGGCCCGGGTTCTCCGGCGTGATGAACGTGTTGTCGGACACCTTCTGTGCCACGGCGTAACGGCGTCCCTGGCCGTCCGTGGTTTCAAAGATGCCGGGCTGAAGCGCGACCACCCGCACGCCGGTGATGACCGTTTGCGTGTTGCCGCTGCGGACCGTGACGTCAGTAGTACCCGGCTGGACTTCGAACGGAACCTGGAGCGTTACCGTCTCCTGGCCGTTCTGGTTGCAGACGGCGAGCAGCGGCGCCAGGAACGAACCGAACTGTACTTCCACATTGGCGAGCCGCGTGGGATAGGGACCAATGGCGGTTTGGCCTTGGACGCATCCGCGCAACTCGGTGGCGTAACCGGATCCGGTCATGTTGAACAACCCGCCCGGACTGACCGCACCCCGCTCATTTGAGGCTGCGTTGAAGAAGTCCGTCGCCGTGACGCGCGGACCCGGGGTCTGGACCGTCAGGTTGAACGTCGCCGTTTGATTGAGGCCCGCAACCACCGCGTTGACGATCACCGGTCCCGCGGTGGCGCCCGCCCGGATGTTGGCGGCGGCGCGGCCGAGGTTATCCGTGGTCACCGTGGTCTGCGTGCCTCCGGTCACGAAGGTCGCCGGACCACCCGCGATCGAGAAGGTCACCTGCTGGTTCGGAACCGGCTGGTTGCGGTTGTCGTTCACCTGCACGATGATGGGCGAGGCGAAGCTGGTGTTGATGAACGCCGTTTGGGTGTCGCCGCTCACCTTGACCAATGCGGCCACCGTGGCGCGGATCGTGAGGGTAAACACGGCCTGCGGATTGTTTCCGCCCAGTGCCGTCACGCGGATGGTAACCGTTCCGGGAACCAGGCCCAGCCGGATGTTGTTCTGGCTTCGACCGTTCGCGTCGGTCACGGTGTTCTGGTTGGCCAGGATCGCTGAACCGGACACGACCTCCCAGCGCAAGGTGACGTTGGGCAGGAACGTGCCGCCACCGTCGTCAAGCTGAACGACCAGAGGGTTGGGGTTGGTGTTGGGATCGGCGGCCTGCTGGTCGCCCGCGATAGCCTTCAGGTTTGAAGGGTCACCCGGGTCCACCGTGATCTGCATGACCTGCTCGGAGAAGCCGCCTAGCGAAATCTTGCCGATAGTGCGTCCTGCCTTTCCGCTCAGCTTCAAGTCGCAGGCCACGATTCCGTCAGCACCCGATAGCGGCACCGGACGGGGCGAGCACGACGCCACCGGGCCTACCGCGGGATCCCGGTTCTCAGAGGTCACGGATAAACCAACGCATGGGATCGGAGAACCAAGCTGCGACCCCGAGGAGGATGTGAAGACGATCCGTAGAGCATTGAGCAGCGTAGTTCCCGTTTTGCCGCGCACGTTGAATATTCCGCTCTCCGGGACCATGAAGATGGTCGACGGGGGCGGGGACGGGTTCCCGGAGTTCAGGTCGAACGCCAGGTACGTGGTGGCGCACAGGTTTTGCGTAATGGTGGTGTTGTTGATGGTGGCAGAAACCGTTCCCTTTGAGGAAAGAATCGAGTTTCCAAAGCCGACGACTCCCGCCGCCCGGAGGGTATTCCGCGCGAAGCCATTGGCGTCGGTGTTGGTGACCCGGCGTTCCAGGACATCGGTGAACGCTCCATCATCCCACCGTGTTCCGCCTTCGGTAATGTTCCAGGTTACTGGAACGTTCGCCGCTGGCCTTCCAGGAGAGGAAAGGACCTGGACGACGTACTCGAGATTGGACCGGTTGCCTTCCGTGACCACCTGCCCGTCGCCGGAGATAATCTCGATCGAGGGACCACCCTGCTGGCCTCCGCCACCCGTTCCGTCGGGCGCCACTACTGTGAAGCGGAACGAGACGGAAGGCCCGTTCTGCGGCGTCGCCAGGAACGTGAAGTCACCCGGAACTCCGGGGGCTACGATCGTGACGTAGGCCAAGCCTTCTGAATTGGTGGTCACCGTGGCGGGACCCTCGAAAGTGGGGCTGCCTTGCCCCGGCGAAAAGGTGACCTGGGAAAACTGGATCGGCCGGCCGGTCGAACTGATTACCTTCACTCCCACCGGCAGCATTCGGGCGCCTGGCCGGATCACTGGCTGGAGCGTGTTCAGTGGCACCACGCCGCCAATCGGATCGGGCGGGTTGGTCCCGCTGACCGGCACCAGCGTGGTGAAGCCCGGCAGGAAGTTCAGCCGGAACTCGGCGATCATCGCCGGGTTGCCCGCATAGTTCATGTCGTAGATCGTGTTCGAAGCTGCTGCCGACAAGCGGTTCAGTGGCGCATGAACCACGGCCCGCAATGCGCTGGGATATTCATTGCTGAAAGCCACCGAATCGACGATCTGAATCGGACCGAGGTTCGCGAATTGCGGGTCGCCAGCGCCTGTCGGCAGCGCCAACTGCTCCCCGAGCGCTGGAACCGGCGGGATGGCGAAATCGATGATCCGCTCGCGCAGGGTTGAGCCGGTTGTTGTGATTCCGTAGGCGCGGCTGAGTCCAGCAATCGCGAGTTTGTTGATCTGGCTTCCCCCGAGGTCGGTCGTGGTCAGGCCAACGAAGTTGCCCGGGCCGTTGAAGGTCAGGTTCAGGAAATAGAGTGTGGTGCCGTTGGTGGCCCGCTGATTGATAACGAGCGCGCGGGTTCCGTCAGGAGTGCACTGCACTGCCCCCAGCTTCGTATTATTGAACACGAACTCGCGCCGGAAGAAGTTCCGGTCGAAGGTCGGGTTGGATGCCGGGTTCACCCGGTTCGGGTCAATCTCAATGATCCGGCGCTCGGCGCTCAGGTAGACCATGCCGTTCGCGCAGGTTGTCAGGAAGGTATCCTCAGCCGTGCTGGTAAACTCGATACCCTGAATGGTGCCGGCCGGAACCGGCGACCCGGTCGAGAGATTGACCACGTACAGGCTCTGGGTCAACACACTCACGATGAACACGAACCGTGAGTCTTGGCTGAAGGCCATGGCCGCCGGACGCTGGCCCACGTCAATGAAGTTGAACTGGATCTCGGAGTCGTTCTCCGTTTCGAAAACCCGCAAGTTTCCCGCCACGACAACCAGGCGCCGCCCGTCCGGGCTCAAAGCCGCCGCGGTGATCTGCTGGCCCAGGTTAATCGCATCCCGGGCAGGCTGGTAATTGCTGTTCAGGACAACAATGCTACCCTGGGTGCTGCGGGAGATTACATAATACTTGGTTGCGGCCGGGGTTGCCCCGGTCCGCGTAAATACGGCATACGTGTCGGTGGAAGCGTTGAAATTGCCAGCCAGTGCGAGCGGCGTGTTGGCGTAAACCGTTCCCGTGACAGTCGTAGCGCCAGTGAACGACGGTACAACAAAGACACTATTGGCGTGCAGTACAGCTCCGGCGGCTGCGACCGCAGCCGTTAATCGGAAAGCTAGACGTGACAAAGGGACCTCCAGAGGGAGTGGTGGTGGGACGCGGTGGACGCAACCTTAGTTTAGCACGGAGGAAATCCATCTCAAAATCAGGAAGATGCGAGTGTCTATCCCCCGGCAAGGGGGGCAAAAGAAAAGGGCGGACCAGAAGGTCCGCCCGTTACCTAGCCTGCTCTGTTCTAGAACTGCACCATGACGGTGATGTTCATCAGCGGCTGGCCGCCGAGGGACGCCGTCCGGGGGTCATCGAGAAGCTTGCCAAACGTCTGCGGGTTCCGGAAGTCCACGACATTCGATGGGCCGGTGAAGTTGTAGTTCTTCAGCGCGTTCTGGAAGTCGTAACGGATCTGAGCCCGCCTCTTTCCGTCCTGGCCGAAAGTGAAGTTCTTCTGGACTGAAGCCTGTGCCCACACCAATCTGGGCCCGGTGACGATGTTGCGTCCGGCGTTGCCCACCCCGAACTCGCCGGGATAGGCAAAAGCCGCCATGTCAACCACCGCGGGCCGGTTGACGGTGACGAACCGGTCGCCGCCGCCGTTGTTCCACCGGCTGAAATCATACACCGGAGTCCCAACCAGGCTGGGCCGGCGGGCGCCCGCGAAGCCCGGGTAGTTGTTGTTCGACGGAGCGTTGGTGTAGCTGAAGTTGATCGGGTTCCCGGACTCGATGGTCTGGATCCAGGACAGCTCCAGGCCGCTCATGATCCAGTTCATCGCACGGTTCCCGCTGGTCCAGCGCTTGCCCTTGCCAAGCGGCAGCTCCCAGTTGACCGTGCCGATATAGCGGTGGTTGCGGTCATAGCCGGCGCGTCCCTTTTCAAGACCCCGGTTCTGGATCGGGGCGACCCCACCACCCGCGTTATCGGTGTCGGCGCTGTTGATCGCCTTCGAGAACGTGTAGAACGTCATGAAGTACAGACCTTGCGACATGCGCTTCTCCATCTTCAGCGTTCCGGAATGGAACGTCGAATGGCCGAAGTTGGACCGCATGTTCACGTTGCCGAAGTTCGGGTACGGGCGGAAGTTCTGCGCCGCCGCCAGCACTTGAAGCTGCCGGGCCCGGTCGCCGGCCGCGAAATCGATCGGGAAGGTGTTCAACTCCCAGCGCTCGATCAGCCCGACGCTGCCCGAACCCTGGTAGCTCAGCTCAACCAGGTAGTCGCGGGTGAACTCGTGCTGGACGCTGGCGTTCCAGTTCATGGCGTAGGGATTGCGCAAGTTCGGGTCCCAGTAGTTGACGCCGCGTCCACCGAAGTTGGTTCCCACGAACGGAGCCACACCGTTGACGATGCGTGGCGAAGGCGGCGCTGTTCCGCGGCTGATCTGGTAGATCGGGGTCGGGTCGCCGGGGGCCGGCTGCTGGACGGCAATCCCCTGGTATTCGTCGTACATTTCGCGGCCCGCCGGGAACTTCACGTCCACCGTGTAGAATCCGAAACCGCCGCGGAATACCCACTTTTCGAGGGGATGCCACGCCAGTCCCAGGCGGGGGTTGAAGTTGTTATTGTCGCGCCGGTTGAGGCCGCTGGTCGGGTGGGTGATCGCGCCAGGGCCGCCGGTGAGGGAGTCGCGGCCGTTGGGGTCGAACTGGCTCATCAATCCGTACTTGGTGTTGAACGGGCTCTCGTTGGAGTACCGGAGTCCGGCGTTCACGGTCAGAGTCGGCGTCACCTTCCAGTCGTCCTGGAAGTAGAAGCTGTGGATCGAGGAGCGGGGCAGCCAGCTCGTCAGCTCGCTGGTGAATGTAGCTGAAGTGACGTAGCCGCTCAGGAAGCCGGCGAACGGGCTGCCGGTGTTGGCGAGCGCGACGCCATTGGGCTGGAGTCCGGTGGTGGAGCCGGAGAAGTCGAACCGGACCGGGTTGGCGAGGATGGCCGAGTTGAGGCGGAACCGCAGCAGCTCATAGCCCATCTTGAAGGCGTGCTTGCCGCGAAGGTAGGACAGGTCGTCGCGGAACGAGACGGTTTCGTTGACGGTGCGATTGGGCGTTGCGCCGCTCAGTCCATAGATCGAGGTGGGCGAGATCCCGTTGTCGCCGCCGCCGCCGAAGGCTGGCATCAGGTCGGCGTTGACGTTCGGAATGCCGAGCTGTTGGGCCCAGTTCTGGCCGAATGACGCAACTTCAAGCTGAGAGCGGCGGCGCGTATATCCCGCGCGGGCATCGTTGACGAGCGAGGGGGACACGATCCAGGTCTTGCCGAACGACGTCAACTGGTTGCGCGACGGCGAGAAGTTGCCACGCAGGTGGTCAAAGGCGGGGGTCTCGTCCTTGATATTCCAGGGCCGCTGGAATCCGCTGTACCGGTTGTCGGTCCAGGAATAGTAGATCTTGAACGACTGGTTGAACTGGTGGTCGAGCCGGAGGTTGAAGTCATCCAGGAAGACGCGGGCGAATTCGTCGGCGAGGTAGTTGCCGGTAGCACCCGTGCCGATGAAGCCGCCAGCCCGGTTCGGAGCCCGCCACGGATCGGCTTGGAGAACCCGGCGGGCGACAGGATCGATGCGCGACTGCGGGATGACGTTGCCCGGGAAGATGTCGCGGGCCCACGTTCCACCGGCATTCCGGGTGGTGGCGGGATCATAGATGGCATTCGCGCCGGCGAAGTTAAACTCGCCCTGGCGCATGCCGAGGCTCGGCACAGCGGCGTCCACCTGCGCCACCTTCTTTTCGTGCAAGCGCTGGAAGCCAAAGAAAAAGAAGGTCTTGTTCTTGCCGTCGTAGACCTTCGGGATGCTCACGGGCCCGGACAGGTTGGCGTCGGGCATCATAAAGAAGGTCGGGACTCCGTTGGGACGGCCAGGTTGAGGCTGAGAAGTCTTGAACCGGTCAAAGAACAGGCGGTGCTGCATCGGGCGGGTGCGTCCATAGAACGACCCCATGCCGTGGTACTCGTTGGTGCCGGTTTTCTTGACGGCATTGATGACGCCGCCAGCCGAGTGTCCGTACTCGGCGGGAGGCACAGTGGTGATGACTTTCACCTCAGCGATCGAGTTTTGGATCGGCTTGGTGGTCTCAGTGCCAGCTCCCTGGTCGTTGCCGTTGACACCGTCTTCGAAGATTCCAATCGCGCCGGCGCGCTGTCCGGCCAAATGGTAGGCCCCCAGGCCGCCCCCATAGGCATATCCGCCGGTGGTCATGCCGGGCACGATGTTCATGGTCGAATTGATGAACCGTTGGTAGAGCGGCATGTCATAAAGGACATCGCCGCTGACAACCGAACCGGTGGAGGACGTTTCGGTTTCGAGTAGCGCCACCGCGCCGGTGACTTCGATCGACTCGGAGAGGCTGCCGACCTGCAGCGCCATGTCGACCGCGAGCGTCGCGTCAACGCGCAACTCGACATTGTCGCGAACCGACTTCTTGAAGCCTTGCGCCTCGAAGCTCACCCGGTACATGCCAGGCTGCAGGGAGAGGATGCGGTACAGCCCTTCGTTGTTGGTGACTGAGTTTTGAGTGAAGTTGGTGCCGGTGTGGACCGCTGTGACGTTGACGTTTGGAACCACGGCGCCGGTGGAATCGGCGACGCGTCCGGTTAAGGTGGAAGTACCGATCTGCGCCGATGCGGCAGTGCTCAGCAACACTGCTAGCGCAGATCTCAGAAGAGACTGATTGATCATGAGCTTGTACCCCTATGGAACCCCGGGAAACCCGGATTGACGCCCCCTCACCTGCGGGCGCGCTACCCCTGATTATATGCCAACCACCATTCCCAAGCAACGGCTGCTAGGCTAGGCTAGAGAGTATGATCCGGACATCAATTCTCACGCTCTCTTTGCTCCAGTTCCTCACAGCTCAGGAGGTCTTCGAGTTTTCCGACAACGGCGCCAAGCGCCGGTTCGAGCTGGCCGATCCGGCGGCGCCGAACATGAAGGTTCGGTCCGCGCAAGGGCAGACAAGTGCAGTTTTTTACGATTTATCCGATCTCCCGACCCGGCAGAAGCTGAACGCGATGAGCGCCGAGGACCGGGCCAAGCGGCTCGAAAAGGCCTCGCGTACGCTGACGGCGAAGGTCCTGGTGAAGAATGACAGCCCGGAGAAGTTGTCCGCATTGAAACAGGCGACTGGGTTTAGGGCGGAGGAGGCGAGCCTCCTTCAAGGCTGGGCACTCGTGACCTACGATAGTCCGGAGGCGGCCCTGGCGGCGGTCCGATGGCTGGCCGGAAAGTCCGGCTGGGAGTTCATGCCGGTGCTTGCCCGGCGCCAGGCCAGGCGGCAGGCTTTCGGCGGCGCGCTGCAGCGCGGCGTCAATGATCCGCTTTATCAAAGCCAATGGCATCTGCTGGGCGGCATGGACATCGGGTTGGCGGCCGCATGGGATTTCGTCACGGGCAAGGGAATCAATATCACCATCGTCGATGATGGTCTTGAGGTGAACCACCCGGATCTCAAGGAGGCGGCGTATCCGGTCGCATCGAAGTACCACTTCAATTTCAACGAGGGTCCCAACGAGGGTCCCAATGAGGATCCATCGCCATTGAAAGCCAGCGAAAACCACGGGACGAATTGCGCCGGACTGGCCGGAGCGCGGGGATTTAATGGGATCGGAGTCGCGGGAGTCGCTCCGGAGGCACGGTTGATGGGCCTGCGCCTGATCGCTGGCGAGGCGGGCGACGACGCGGAGGCCGTGGCAATGGCCTGGCAGCCGGACGGAATCATCACCCACGTGTCGAGCAACAGTTGGGGACCGGAGGACGACGGTAAGAGCAGTGGGCGTCCGGGTCCGCTGGCGATGGCGGGACATGAAGTGGCGGCGACCCGGAACCGGAACGGTCTTGGCACGGTGATCGTGATCTCAGCGGGCAACGGGCGGGGCGAGGGTGACGACTCTAGCTATGACGGATACTCGAGTTCGCGTTTCGCCATCTCAGTGGGTGCGGTCAATCGCAAAGGCGAGCCTTCGTCATTCAGTGAGCAGGGGATGGCGGTCGCAGTGTCGGCTTTTGGCGGTGAGTTCCAACCGCCTGATGTGCTTTGGACGACCAACAACAGCGGTAGCGCGGCACTGGCAGGGCTAAAAGAAAAGTTCCCGTCGTCGGTCGCGCCTGTGGACTACTCGGATGCGTTCAACGGAACCTCAGCCGCAGCTCCCCAGGTATCCGGCGCGGCGGCACTATTGCTTGAGCGGAATCCGCGCCTTGGCTACCGCGACGTCAAGGAGATCCTGATGCGGTCAGCCCGGCGCGAAGGGCTGACGGGTGGCGATCCGTTTGTCGAAAACGCCGGGGGATTCTTCTTCAGCCATTCGTTTGGGGCCGGACTGTTGAACGTGGCGCGTGCACTGTCTCTCGCCGACAACTGGCAGAATCTCGGTCCGCTGAGGAGCGTGACGGTGACGCAGAGCAACATCGACGCCGAAATCCCGGACAAATCGGCCGAGGGCCCGGTAGTCCGGTTCGACCTGTCGGATTCGAACCTCCGCGTTGAGAGCGTGGAGTTCACCGTTCAAATCGCGCACCCGAGCCGGGGTGACCTGGGCTTCCTCCTGACCTCGCCCGGCGGGATGCGCAGCATCGCCGAGCCCCGGCCCCAGGACGACAACGCCGATTTTGAGAACTACACGTTCACTTCAGTCCGGCATTGGGGCGAGACCAGCCGGGGCGTTTGGACGCTCCGGGTGGTCGACCTGGCAGAGGGCAACGTGGGCGGTTTGCTGGCGGCCCGGATCCGTGTTCACGGCACGGCGCGCTGACGGCGCGCCTTGACTTTCAGCTCCGGACTATTCTAAGGTAGCCTTTTCAAGCGGCGGGTCCTCCCGCCGCTCGCGCACTCCATGCCGGAACCCGCAAGCGGCCATACCCAACACGCCGATCAACTCCTGGATTCGACGCTGGAGAGCGTGGATGTGGGAGAAGCATTGGTGTTGCGGACGGCGAGAGACCTGGGAATGGACGAAGACACACAACATCGGGTCGGGATTTCGGTGCGCGAAGCGCTGGTGAACGCCGTTGCCCACGGCAACCGGTACAACGTGCGCAAGAAGGTCCACTTCGTCGTCGAGTCGGATCCGGAGACGCTGACGATCCGGATCGAGGACGAAGGCGACGGCTTCCATGAAGCCAGCGTGCCCGATCCCACCGACGCCGCCAACATCATGCGCCACTCCGGCCGCGGACTGCTGATGATGCGCGCGTTCATGGACGTAGTCGACTATCAGCCGCGCGTACCGACCGGCACCAGCGTCCGCATGGTAAAGAGTTTGCGGCCCGCCGAGGCGGGCGCCTGATCGAGATTTCCAGAAGGAGGAAAGTCCAAACGTGAGCCTACAACTGAATACCCGCCAGGTCGGCGACGTCACCGTCCTCGACGCGAGCGGCAAAGTGACCCTCGGCGAAGGATCCGCGCAGTTCCGCGAGAAGATCAAAGACCTGCTCAACGCCGGCAACAAGAAGATCCTGGTCAACATGGCCGACATCACCTATATCGACAGCTCGGGACTCGGCGAGCTGGTGAGCGCCTTCACTTCGGTCGCCAACGCCGGCGGCGCGATGAAGCTGCTCAACCTCGGGAAGCGCGTGGAGGATCTACTGCAGATCACCAAGCTCTATACCGTGTTTGAGACGTTCACGGAGGAGCCGGCGGCCGTCCGCAGCTTCGCCTGAGCGGAACAAAAAGGAGATCAATGGCTCGCCCTGGGTCCCCCGGGGCGGGCATTATTGTTTTAGATGGAACCGCCAAGCCTTCCCTGCGTGGTGATCGCCGGCCGCCCGAACGTGGGCAAGTCGACGCTGTTCAACCTGATCACCGGAACCCGCCGGGCGATCACCGGAGATGAGCCGGGGATCACGCGCGACCGCATCCATGGAGAAGCGGAGCACACCGGAGCGCGGTTCGAAGTGATTGATACGGGCGGCATCATCCCCAACGATGATGAGCTGATCCCTTCGGAGATCTTCCGGCAGGCGCGCACGGCGCTCGCCAAGGCCACGCAGATCATCTTCCTGACCGATGGACGGACCGAGATCTCCGCGGCGGACCGCGAGATCGCACGGCTCCTCCATCAGCTTGGGAAGCCCGTGACCCTGGCGGTCAACAAGATCGACGCTCCATCGCGCGAATCGCTCGCCGCGGATTTCCATGAGCTGGGCTTCGAGCACCAGTTCGCAATTTCAGCCGAACACCGGGTGAATGTCGATGAGATGCTGGATCACGTGACCGCCGGGTTTCCGCGCGGCGCCGTTGAGAGCCCGGCGGAAACACCGCTGACCATCCGCGTGGCGATTGTCGGACGCCCAAACGTCGGCAAGTCCACGCTGTTAAACGCGCTCACTGGACATGACCGGGCTATTGTGTCGCCGGTGGCGGGAACCACGCGCGACGCGGTCGATGAGAGCGTGGTGGTGGATGGCGTCAAGTACGTTTTCGTCGACACCGCCGGGATCCGCCGCAAGGGCAAGACCCGTGAGATGGCGGAGAAGCTCAGCGTGGTGATGGCGCGCAAGCACATGCGCCAGGCCGATGTGGTTCTCATGCTGCTGGACGCGGGTGAAGGAGTGGTGGCGCTCGACGCGACCATCGCCGGCTACGCGCACGAGGAGCACCGGCCCGTGATCCTGTGCGTCAACAAGTGGGACGCGGCCAAGGACCGCGACAAGGGCAAGACGGTGCAAGCCGTGCGCGATTCGCTTCGCTATCTCGAATACGCACCCATCGCGTTCCTCTCCGCGGCGAACGGAGCGGGGACGCAGCAGTTGTCCGGGTTGATCCGGCGCGCTTGGGAGGCGGGAGGCAAGAGAGTACCGACGGCTGAGCTCAACCGGTTCTTCGAGCATCTCCAAACGGATCTCAACACGCGGATCCGCTACATCACGCAGGCGTCGGTGCGTCCACCGGTGTTCGTCGTGTTCAAGGATGGAACGCAACCTCTGCACTTCTCGACGGAGCGTTATCTGATCAATCAGATCCGCGAACGGTTTGGCTTCAAGGGGACGCCGATCGTGTTGCGGGCGAAGACGAAGCCAGGAAAACCGAAGCGCGAGAAGTGAGGCAGCCCCATAAAAAGGTTGCGGCCCCGTTTCCGGGGCCGCTGGTTGTTTGATTTGAGCTGCCGTCCGACAGGACGCCGCGTGAACTACTTCTTCTTCGCGGCTGCCTTCTTCTTGGCCGGAGCCTTCTTGGCAGCTTTCTTGGTTGCGTTCTTCATTGATTCTTTCTCCCTAACGTTTCGTTTGCCGCATTCCATGACGGAATGACGGCTTGGTCCATATATAAGGTTTATGAGAACGAAAGTCAAGAAAAAAATGCATCGAGGACCACACGAAGTTGGCACGCGTGGGCGTCGCGACGCTCCAAAACGCGCACTGCTAGAATTGTTTTATCGTTCAAACCCGCTCCAGCACGGTGTTTCGCGCACTTCCGCTGCTCTTCGTGGCGATCGCGGAAATTTTTTCATCGTGTGGAGGCCGACGCGCCCCAAAAGCGGTGTACCCGCGCACAGGGACGTCCCAAACCGGAATCGCAAGCTGGTACGGACATCCCTACCATGGACGCAAGACCGCAAGCGGCGAGGTCTATGACATGGAGAAGCGCACGGCCGCTCATCGAGAGTGGGCGTTCGGCTCGATGGTGCGCGTCCTGAACCTCTCCAACGGAAAAAGTGTTGAAGTGCGGATCAACGATCGTGGTCCATTCGTGCGCGGACGCATCATCGATCTCTCGCGTGCCGCGGCGCGAGACGTTGGTTTGCTCACGAGCGGCATCTCGAAGGTGCGCATCACCGTCACTCGAGAGGCTTCACGGACGGGAGATGCGAAGCGTTGATCGAATCGAGCTTCCAACGGATCTGGCGCAGCATCCCTTGGAGGATCTCCGCGTCGGTTCTGCTCATGTCGATGCCGCGCAGCAAGCGGCGGAGCTTGAGACGCGGCGTCGTGCCCGCGCTTCCGGCCCAATAGCCGCAATCGCTGAGCAGTGACGCAAGCATGGCCTCCATCCGTTCGAGATCCTCGGTGCGTACCCTGGCGTTGTGCTTCGGCCCCCGTGTGGACGTGCCGGCGCCGCGGGCGAGCTCATACAGCGTCACCGCCACGGCCTGGCCGAGGTTCATCGATTCATGCTCCTCGCGCGTCGGGATCCGCATCAGCCAATGGCAGCGGCTCAGGTCATCGTTCGAGAGTCCCGTTTTCTCAGAGCCGAACAGGATCGCGGTCTGTCCTTCGCTCGCGCGGAGCAATTCACATCCACCGCGGAGATCGCGCACCGTGAGCTTGAGATCGCGGCGTCCGATTGACGCGGTTCCGACCACCAAGGAGGCACCGGCGGCCGCTTCTTCAACGGTTTCGCACACGGTGGCGCGCTCCAGCACTGCCGCGGCTCCGACCGCCGAGCGTGCTTCACGCCATGCCTCATCGTAGGGCCGGACCAGCCGCAGGTCATCGTAGCCGAAATTGCTCATCGCGCGTGCGGCGGCTCCAATGTTGAGCGGATTGCGCGCGTGCACCAACACGATCGCGGGTCCGTTACTCGAGGTAGGTGTAGCCGTAGAGCCCTTCTTCGTAGAAGCGGAGGAGGCGTCCTGATTCCTCGTAGCCCATCTTTCCTTCGCGGACCGCTACTTCGACGTCGCGGCGGAAGTCTTCGAGCAGCGTCCGGGCATTGAATTGGACGTAGTCGAGTACTTCCTGCACCGTGTCGCCGCGGATGACCGTGTCAAGGATCACGTGGCCGGTGTCGCTCAGACTCACGTGCACTGCATGGGTGTCGCCAAGCAGGTTGTGCAGGTCGCCCAGGATCTCCTGGTAGGCGCCAACGAGGAAACTGCCGAGGAAGTACGGATCGCCGTTGAAGCGGTGAAGCGGCAAGACTTTCTTAACGTCACGGCGGTCAATGAACTGGTCCACCTTGCCATCGGAATCGCAGGAGATGTCGCCGAGGACGGCGTAGCGCGAGGGAGGCTCGTTCAGCCTGTGAACCGGCATGATGGGGAACAACTGCTTGATGGCCCAACTGTCGGGCATGCTTTGGAACAGCGAGAAGTTGCAGAAGTAGGTATCGGAGAGCATCGAATCGAGGTTCTCAAGCTCTTCGGGCTTCTCGTCGGCGTTCTCGATCATGTGTTGGATCCGCCTCGAGATGGCCCAGAAGATCGTTTCGGCGATGCTGCGCTGTTCGAGAGGCAGGTAGCCAAGCTGGAACAGGTTCAACGCGGCGTCGAGCGACTGGCCAGCGTCGTGGTAGCTCTCGAGCAGGTTCTTGTTGCTGAGCCCCTTGTAGGCTTCCATGAGATCAATGAGCGGCTGTTCCGCGTCTTCGGGCAGTTCCGCGGGCGGCTCCTGCTCGGCGATATCGGCGACGCCCAGAACGTTGAAGATGAGCAGCGAATGGTAGGCGGCAACCGCGCGTCCGCTCTCGGAGATGATGTCGGGGTGCGGCACCTTGGATTCATCGCACACGGTTTGCACGTGGTAGATGACGTCGTTGGCGTATTCCTGGAGCGTGTAGTTGACGCTCGACTCGAAGTCCGTCTGGGACCCGTCGTAGTCGATGCCGAGTCCGCCGCCGACATCGAGATAGCGGAGTCCCGCGCCCATCCGGCGGAGCTCGACGTAGATGCGGGCGGCTTCGGTGACGGCGCCCTTCACCTGGCGTATGTTGGTGATCTGGCTGCCGAGATGGAAGTGGAGGAGTTGAAGGGTGTCGCCCATGTCCTCCGCTTTCAGGATGTCGAGGACACGAAGAGCTTCCGTGACAGTGAGTCCGAACTTCGAGCGGTATCCGCCAGAGGACTTCCAGCGGCCGGATCCGCGGCTGGCGAGCTTCAACCGGACTCCGACGACCGGGCGCACGCCGACCTTCTTCGAGTACTTGAGGATGAGATCGAGCTCGGTGAACTTCTCGATCACCGGAATGATGTTGCGTCCGATCTTCTTGGCGAGCATCACCATCTCGATGTACTCGTCATCCTTGAATCCGTTGCAGATGATGGGAGTGTCGTTGTCAGCGACGGCGAGCACCGCGAGCAGCTCGGGCTTGGATCCGGCTTCGAGTCCGAACTTGTAGGGGCGGCCGTACTTGAACACTTCTTCGACCACCTGGCGCTGCTGGTTCACTTTGATCGGGTACACCAGTGCGTAGGCGCCGTTGTAGTTGTGCTCTTTGATCGCGTCCTGGAAGGCCTGGTGCATCTCGCCGAGCCGGTGCTTGAGGATTTCACCGAACCGGATGAGGATCGGAGGTGCGATTCCCCGAAGGATCAGGGTGTCGATGAGATCCTTGAGGTCGATGGCGCGGTGGGGTTCCTTGGACGGGTGCACCCAAACGTTGCCGTTGGCGCCGATGGAGAAGTATCCCTTGCCCCACCGTTCGATGTCATACTCTTCAATAGCGTCATTGATGGTCCAGCGGTCAGCTGTCCAAACGGATGCGGTCTCGGCAACCTTGGGTCCCAACTTCTTGCGGTTTCCTCCTGTGAACCTTCAGTGTCCCATCCTTTTGTTGCTCTTCGCATGCAAAATTTTCGGCGAGTCGGCGATGCTTGAGTGTATCCAGGATGGATCGACGCGTGAAGCCGGTAAGAGCCGGGTTCTGCGCGGCGTGGCGGCGCTCAGTTTCCGCACGACCCACGTCTCGGGCTGGCGGATGAGTTCCGGGAAGCTGCTCATCCGGCGAAGGGGAGGTACGGTCAGGACCGTGCAGGTTGCCGCGCATCCGGATCCATGGCGGGAGGCGGGGCGGATCAAGGTGCGGAGGCCGGAGTGGAGGCAGGCTGCCGTGGCGGAGCAGGGCGAAGGCTGGGTGATGATCGAGGTCCCGGGGGATTTGCTGCAGCCGCTGGTGGACGATCAACGCCGCGGGATCCTGGTGAAGCTGCCCGCGGACTGGCGGGTGGACTCGCGTGAGTCGATCCATTTCAAACCGTACCTGTTCGCCGAAGGGATCCGGCAGTGAAGTAGAGGTATGATGGTGACGTTTAACAGCAGCACCCCGGCGGGACGAGCCCGTGCTGCTCAAGCGGATCGCGCGCGGCAGAAAGCTCGGGCCGCCGCTGAATGTCGAGTTGGCCCTGGTTGAAAGCCGCATCGCCGACCTGTTCTTCCGCACGGGTAAGCGGAGGCTGCTTCATATCGAGATCCAGACGTGGAATGCCCAGAATATGGCGGTCCGCTCGGGCGTTTACGCGTTGCTTGCGGCGGAGAAGTTCGATGTGGACTACGTGGATCAGGTCGTTCTGTATGCGGGGCGGGGCAAGATGAAGATGCGGGACCGGCTGGACATCGGCGCAGTGAAGGTCCGCTTCCGGCTGATCAATGTTGACGAGATCAGCGCGGCTGAGCTGTTGCGGTCGGAGAATCCGGTCGACTGGGTGATCGCGATGCTTGGAAGGAACGGGACCAAGATGCTGAAGACGATCCTGCGCCGCATCCTGGCTCTGCCTATGGAACGGCGGCTATTGGCGCAGTTGATGGCATTGTCCGGGTTGCGCGGACTGTCGGAAAGACTGAAAATGGAGTTCAAGGCGGCTGGCGTGGAAATCGATATCGAAAGCAATGTACTACTGCGGGAGATCCGCGACGCGGGTTACGAGAAGGGTCTGGCCGAGGGCGAGGCCCGCGGCGTGAAGCGGGGTGAGAAGCGCGGCGAAAGGCGGGGACGGGCGGAAGGCCAAGCACAACTGCTTCACTCGCAGTTGGAGGCGAAGTTCGGGAAAGTACCTGCGTGGGCGGACGAGCGCCTTGCCAAAGCCAGCTTGGCCGACCTGCAGCGGTGGGGCGCGAAAATCCTCACTGCCCGGTCAATCGAGAGCGCGCTGAACGGCCGGTAGGATGTTCAGCAGCACCCCGGCGCCGTCCGGGGGCTGACAGCGACCCGTCGTGCGAAGTCGTGATCAAGGACATGTTCATGCGGGACGAGCCCGCGCTGCTCAAGCGGATCGCGCGCGGCAGGAAGCTCGGGCCGCCGCGGAATGTCGAGCTGGCCCTGGTCGAAAGCCGCATCGCGGACCTTTTCTTCCGCACGGGTAAGCGGAGGCTGCTTCATATCGAGATCCAGACGTGGAACGCCCGGAATATGGCGGTCCGCTCGGGCGTCTACGCGTTGCTCGCCGCGGAGAAGTTCGATGTGGACTACGTGGATCAGGTCGTTCTGTATGCGGGGCGGGGCAAGATGAAGATGCGGGACCGGCTGGACATCGGGGCGGTGAAGGTCCGCTTCCGGCTGATTAATGTTGACGAGATCAGCGCGGCCGAGCTGTTGCGGTCGGAGAATCCGGTCGACTGGGTGATCGCGATGCTTGGAAGGAACGGAACCAAGATGCTGAAGACGATCCTGCGCCGCATCTTGGCTCTGCCTATGGAACGGCGCGGGCGGCTATTGGCGCAGTTGATGGCATTGTCCGGGTTGCGCGGACTGTCGGAAAGACTGAAAATGGAGTTCAAGGCGGCTGGCGTGGAAATCGATATCGAAAGCAATGTGCTACTGCGGGAGATCCGCGACGCGGGTTACGAGAAGGGTCTGGCCGAGGGCGAGGCCCGCGGCGAGAAGCGAGGTGAGAGGCGTGGTGAAAAGCGGGGTCATGAACGCGGACGGGCGGAAGGCCAGGCGCAACTGCTTCACTCGTTGTTGGAGGCCAAATTCGGGAAAGTACCTGCGTGGGCGGACGAGCGCCTTGCCAAAGCCAGCTTGGCCGACATGCAGCGGTGGGGCGCGAAGATCCTCACTGCCCGGTCGATCGAGAGCGCGCTGAACGGCAGGTAGCCGCTTTCCCGCACCGTGTTATCCTAGAAGATGTTCCCCGCCTGATGAGGCGGCCTGGACGAACTCTCAAGGAAAGTTGTTGAATGGCGAATCACGTCTCTGCGGTCAAAGCAACCCGCATCACTGAACGGCGCACCGAAGTGAACCGTATGCGCCGGACCCGTCTGCGTCACCAGATCCGGACGATGCGGCGTGCAATGGACAAGAAGGACCACACTGAAGCCGAAAAGCTGTTGCCGGCCACCTTCTCGATCGTGGACCGTGCGGCCAAGTGGGGCATCATTAAGAAGAACACCGCTGCCCGCTACAAGAGCCGCTTGACTCTCCGCCTCAAGAAGCTGTCCGCCGCCGCTTAATCTCGGCCAGGCGTTCGGCGATCCGTGCTTCCACCCCCCGCTGGAGTGGTGAGTAGAATTGTGTCCCCTCGAGCGACGGCGGAAGGCACTCCATGTTCGAGACCGCATCCTCGAACTCGTGCGCGTGCTGATAGCCCTCGCCATATCCCCATTCCTTCATCGCCCGGGTAGACGCATTGCGCAGGTGCATGGGAACGGGCTCGGCGGTCTGAGTCCGCACGGTATCGCGGGCGAGGTTGAGCGCACGGTAGGCGGCGTCGGACTTGGGGGCAGCCGCCAGATAGATCGCGGCCTGGGCCAGCGCCTGATCGCCCTCGGGGATCCCCAGGAAATGCGCGCAGTCCTTGGCGGCGACCGCCTGTTCGAGCGCGCGCGGATCGGCGAGTCCGATGTCTTCGACCGCCATCCGGACCAACCGCCGCGCAATGTACAGGCGATCCTCACCAGCTTCGAGCATCCGCGCCAGCCAGTACAGCGCGGCGTCGGGATCCGATGAACGGATTGACTTGTGCAGCGCTGAAATCAGATTGTAGTGTTCCTCGCCGGACTTGTCATAGAGCAGCACTTTCCGCTGCAGCGCGTCCTCGACGGCCTGGTTCCCGATCTCGCCGCCGGCAGCCGCGGCCGCAGCCAGTTCCAGCACGTTGTACGCCGACCGCGCGTCTCCATTCGCGAACACGGCGATATGATCGAGCAGGCCGGGCGCAGCGCGTAAATCCAGCAGAGCCAGAGCCCGCCGGAGCAGGGCGGAGGTCTCCTCGACGGTAAGCGGACGCAGGGCGTAGACGCGGGTCCGCGAGAGCAATGCCGAGTTCACCTCGAACGACGGATTCTCGGTGGTCGCGCCGATCAGGATCACGTCGCCGCGCTCAACATAAGGAAGGAACGCGTCCTGCTGGGACTTGTTGAACCGGTGGATCTCGTCGACAAAGATCACCGTCCGCATTCCCATCCGGCGGTTCCGCTCGGCGCCCGCCATCACTTCCTTGACCTCCTTGATGCCGCTCATCACGGCGCTGAACGGGACAAAATCGGCGTTCGAGCGCTTGGCCAGCAGACGCGCGAGTGTCGTCTTGCCTGCACCGGGCGGCCCCCACAGGATCATCGAAGTCAGCCGGTCCTGTTCGATTTGGCGCCTAAGCGGCTTGCCAGGACCCAGGATGTGCTCCTGCCCTACATAATCCTCGAGCGACGCCGGACGCAGACGCTCCGCAAGCGGGCGTCCGGGATCCTCAGCGGGCGGGATGTCGAACAGCGTCACTTCACGATTCTCTGGCGGCTGGCTTCGTACAACACGATCCCGGCGGCCATGGCGGCGTTGAGCGACTCAACCCGGATCGTGGGAATCTTGAGATCGAGCGCGGCGGACTCCAACTCCTGGCTCACGCCGCGCCCTTCGCTTCCGATCACAATGGCGAACGGCGACCGCAGGTCTGCTTCCGGCAGGGGCTTTTGACCGCGTGGGTGCGCCGCATACAGCGTGATCCGCTTCTGCTGCAGCGCGGCGCGGGTCAATGCGGGGTCGAGTCCGGTCACGTAGGGGATGCGGAACAGGGATCCGGCTGAGGCGCGGAGAGCCTTCGGATTGTGGGGACTCACCGTGCCCTTCACGAAAATCACTCCGGTGGCGCCAAAGGCCTCCGCCGTGCGCACGATGGTACCCGCGTTACCCGGATCCTGGACTCCATCGAGCACTGCAACGATCGAGCGTCCGCGGAACAACTGCTCGACCTTCCAAGTGCGCGGCCGCACCAGCGTGACTACGCCTTGCGTCGACTCGGTGGAGGAGATCACCGAGAAGACCGAGTCGTCCACGGCGGTGACGCGATGCTTCAGTCCGCGAACGAGGCCTTCGACGGTGGACCGCACTGACTTCGCCGCCAGGATGGCTGTGATTTCGGACTCGCTGCGCAGCGCTTCTTCCAACAGGTGGAATCCTTCGGCAATGGCGGATCCGTCCTCGGTGAGCGTGCCCCGCATCACGGCGCGCCGGAGATCCTTGAGGGTGGGATTCCGGAGGCTACTTAAGTCGGCCTGGGGTTCCGGCATGTCGTAGACTGAGTGTAACGCATCAGCTCCAAGGAGGACGATTGTGATCCGGTGGTTCGCGGCCCTTGCGCTTGCCGTACTCGGCGCCTCCGCGAAGCTGACCTACGATGTCCATGCCGAGTCGGAGAGCGACGAGGCTGCCCGCGCGGACGTGATCGTTGTGTTCGGCGCCGCGGAGTACCGGGGGCGTCCGTCGCCGGTGCTCAAAGCGCGGCTCGACCACGCCATGGACCTCTACCGGCGCGGAGTGGCTCCCCTCATCCTGACGACTGGCGGGTCTGGCGGCGATCCGGTGTTCACCGAGGGCGAGGTGGGGCGCGCGTACCTGGTGAAGCAGAACATCCCCTCCGAGGCGATCGTGGTGGAGCCGGAGGCGTCGTCAACCGTGGAAAGCGCCGCTGCGATCCGGGAGATCCTGCTGCGGATGAATCTGCGCACGTGTGTGGTGGTCAGCGACGGCTATCACCTCTACCGTGTGAAACGGATCCTGCGGGCGCACGGGCTGACAGTGTACGGGTCGCCACGGCCCGGCGAGCACCGTTCGACGCCCAGGTACTGGTGGTTGTGCGCCCGTCAGGCGTCGGCGTTCGCGGCCTGGTCCGTAGGGCTGGTGATTTGAGCGATGCGGCGGCGGGAGTTCTTGCAATCCGCGATGGCGCAGACGCCGCGGCGTCCGAACGTCCTGTTCGTGCTGGCCGACCAATGGCGTCCGCGGACGCTTCCGTGCGCAGGCGATCCGGACCTTTACGCGCCGAATCTGGATACGTTGGCCAAGCAGGGTGTCCACTTCCGGCGGGTGTATGCGACGAATCCGGTCTGCTCGCCGTCCCGCGCGACGATGCTCACGGGACAATGGCCGCACGCGGTGAAGATGCCGCGCAACGACTTGCAGTTGCCGCTGGGGACCCCGTGCATCGCCGAGTCGATGAAGCAGGCGGGCTACCGGACCGGCTACATCGGCAAGTGGCACCTGGACGGCGAGGAGCGTCCGGGGTTTGTGCCTCCGGGTCCGCGGCGGCGGGGATTCGACTACTGGGCGGCGTTCAACCGCGGCCACTTCTACTACGATTCGACCTACTGGAACGATTCGCCGGAACCAGTGCGCCGCGAGGGATTCGAGCCGGACTACCAGACGGACCTTGCCATCGATTTCATCCGGCGGAACAAGGCGGTGCCGTTCTATCTGTACTTGAGCTGGGGTCCGCCGCACACGCCGCGAACGCCGCCCAAGCACGCGCGGTTGTACGATCCGCGGCAGTTCCATCTGGCGCCGAACGTTCCGGCGGACCAGCATGAAGAGGTCCGGCGGAAGATGGCTGGCTACTATGGGCTGTGTTCGGCGCTCGATGAGAATCTCGGCCGCTTGATGCGAGCGCTCGATCAGGAGGGACTGGCCGGCGATACGGTGCTCGTGTTCAGCTCCGATCACGGCGACATGCTCGGAGCGCAGGGGCTGGACTTCAAGGGTGTGCCCTATGAGGAGTCCGCGCGGATTCCATTGGTGATTCGGTATCCCAGGCGGCTGGCTGGTGGCGGCTCGAACGATGTGCTGATGTCGAACGCGGACTACGTGCCGACTCTGCTGTCGATGGCCGGTGCGGAGATCCCAGAGACCGTCCAAGGACGCAATCTCGCGCCACGGATCCTGGAAGGCAAGGGAGACGAGCCGGATTCCGTGTACGCCTATGGGAAGCTGGGGCAGCCGGATGAGTGGCGGATGGTGGTCCGCGGGTTGGACAAGCTAGTGGTAAACGCGAAGAACGAGATCACGCATCATTTCAATCTCGGGCAGGATCCGTGGGAGCAGTTGAACCGGGCCGACGAGCCGGGATACAAGCGGGTCCGCGATGAGCTGCGGGCGCATTTGCGGAATTGGATGCGGAAGACGGGGGACCGGATGGATCCGTCGGGGTTGAAGATCCGGTGAGCAGTGCCGATACCAGATCTCGATTCCTCCAGATTGCTGCCTCCTGGTGTCCAACGGATTGTTGAAGTCTTTCAACGTGCCGACGATCGATCCATCTGGCAAGTCTCGGGCTATCAACAGTTTATGACCAAGTAGTACTAGACTCGCTCGATCAGCACGTCGGCAGCGTGGGCCGCCAGCGCCTCCAGGTCGTCCGGATCGGACGTGAGTACCGTCCCTCCGGATTCCGCGAATGCCACCACAAGCGCGTCAACGGCTGACCCACGACGGGCCAGTCGCCGTAGTAGAGCTGCTCGTCGCGCGAGGGACTCAGGGACCGCATCGGCGATGTCACAGATCTTGAGGAACCGGTTCTCGTTCGCGTCGCGCCCCGCGTGCCCCTGCAAGCACTCGGCGAGAACCACCGCGGGGACCGTCCGTGGCCAGAGGCCCTCCTCCGCAGGGCGACGATCAGGGCCAAAGCGCGGGGTGAGCGCTTCGCCAGTTGGCTGACCGCCCCGGAATCCAAGATCAACATAGAACAAGGATCAACACAAGGCTAGCCAGCTTTCCGATCCGTGCGACCGGCGATTCGCTGTGCCACTGCTATCGCGCGGACGCGCTCTTGTCGCGCGGGCTGGCCGACCTGTGCTGCAAGTTCGGCTGTGTAGCGCCGGCTGGCTGCCTGGAGCTTCCGTCGACGCACCTCAGTGCGCACCGCTTCCTGCAAGAGCTCGGATGCGGGGAGCCTGCGCTCCTTCACCACTTCATAGAGATCCGGTGGCAGGTAGACTTGCATGCGTGGCATACGCCTATTATGCACGTAGACGTTCACTCTCAGTCTCGTCCGTGGTGCGAATGCAGGGTGTGCGGCCCCTCCGTGCTACTCCTCACTCGCGGCCGCGCGGGCGGGAGACTTGGCAGGAGGCGGCGGGAAGATGTCACTCATCGTCACGCCTACCGGAACCGCGATATCGAAGAATCCGGCCATCATTTCCTGCCAGCTCTGATCACCCCAACGGACTTGCGCGGAGGGATCCGGGTTGTGCGGGTTATTCGGTGAATTGTCGAACGTCGCTTCGCATTCAATCCGCGTTCCGGCCGGCAGCATTTTGCCCTCAGGCAGCTCATAGCGAAGCTGCCAGTTGAAGTCGTAGCGCGGAACCGACAGCAGCATCTCAGCGCGGCCGTCCGGGTAGACCGCGCGATAGGCGAACGAGCGTCCGCGGACGTGCATGTGCGGGGACATTGACAGCAGCTCCACCGGCCGGGCGAAGGTAACCGATGCGTTGACCGGATGCGCGGGCGCACCGGGAGGGATCACAAACTGGTTGTTGAGCGCCGCGGCCACCATTACACGCTGGTGGACGGGTCCCCGGGCGAAGCGCACACCAACACGGGTCCGGTCTTTGGACGCTCGGCCCGTGGCCGTGTAGTGAAGCTGCAGGATGATGTCGCTGCCGGCCTTGACCAACCGCGCCTCGCCCGGAGCCAGGGCCGACGGGATCGAGCCAGGCGCATAGCCCGCCATCCAGTCATCCGCCATGCCATCCTCGCCCGCGCCGGTTGAGAACCGCTTGCCGCCAGGTACGAACGCGCGCCCTGGCTGGATCCCGCTGAGCCACTTCGAACCCGGCTCGCGGATGAAGGCGATCACGTGGTGGACGACGGTCCGGTCGCTTGGCCGGACTTCGGCGGCTTCAATCCACTGGTCCTGTGCGAAGTTGGTCGGGATCACGAAGTAGGTGTACGGAACTTCGCCCGTTGCGGGGACGTCGTAGTCCACCGGCATTTCGAACACCGTGTCTGGTGCGCCGATGCCCCAACCCTCCTCCCACCGGACCGGCGGAGGCGCATCGGCCGGATCGCCACTGAGCGCGCCGGAATCGGCCCACTCCACCAGAGTCTTGCGGGCGCCTTCCGGAAGCCGCCGGTCGTTCACAAACTGGCCCACGTGCGGCTCGGCGAACCACGGCGGCATCGAGCCCTTCAAGACTGCCTGCTTCATCGCCTTCGCCCAGGGGCGTGTCGATTCGTAGGTCAGGAAGGCCATGGGCGCTGCTTCCCCGGGCCGATGGCACGACTGGCAGTGCTTCTGCAGAATAGGCAGGACGTCCTTGTGGAACGTTACCGGGGCGGCGTGAGCGATCGCCGCGAAGATGAGAATGATTGTTTTGTTCACCACTCCAGTGTGGAGCTTGGCTCCGTGTGAGTCGTGATCCGGTTGAAAAAGAATTGTAAATAAGCCCAGCCTACCGTTCAATTTAGAAGACGAGCCGTGCCATGAACTGAACCTGCCGTGGTCCCCCGGATCCTGTTGGGGTGTTGTTCACCACTGAAGTGATGCGGCCGAACTGCGCCGGGTTCGAGATGTTGGAATTAGGGACGCCGTACTGCGGGCGGTTGGCCAAGTTGAATAGTTCCCCGCGGAACGACAGCGCCAGTCCCTCACGAATGGCGAACTGCTTTCCGAGGGCGAGATCCATCTGCCACAGTCCGATGCCGCGGAGAGCGTTCCGCGGCAGTGTGCCCCAGGTGCCGCGGGCTGGCGCGCGGAATGCGGCGATGTTGAGCCACTGGTCCGGGGTCTGCACGGAGGAGTACAGCGGCCGCCCGGCAACTACATCCGGGCGTTGGGCTGGAGCGCTCCGTCCGGCGGTCCCCGCCACGCCGTCGGGCAGATCCGCCGCGCCGCGGTTCACGTTGACGTTGAAGGGAAGCCCGGTCCGCGAGGTAAACAGGCCGCTGAGATCGAGACCCCAAGGAAGGCGGTAGATAGAGGTCGCGGTGATAGTATGGCGGACGTCCCAGTCCGCGCTGGCCCGGTCGCAAACGCGGCAGTTGGAGATCATCCAGTTCTGTCCGTCACCCGCGCCCGCGTTGTCGTTCAGAGCATGCGACCACATGTACTGTGTCTGCCAGGTGAGACGGCGGCCCGTGCGGTTGACCGACATCTGGAGCGCGTTGAAGCTCGAATTGCCCTGATTCTGTTTTTCGTCGATGTTGCTGAATGCCGGATACGGACGCCTGCCCGTGGAGGGATCGATCACGTTGATGAAGGTCCGGTTGAAGAGGTGATGTCCGTTGCTGCCCACGTAGGAGGCCTGGCCCACGATGTCGAAGGGCAGTTGCTGCTGAACCGACAGCGTCCACTGCTGGCTGTATCCTTCGCGGCGGTCACGTTGAAGGCTCCTCGGAGCCGCGCCGCCCGAACGCGCCTCGCCGAGAAAGGCCGACGCCGGAAACGCGAGGTTCGGCTGGTTGCGAACCGAGAGTGAGAGCGTCTCGGGAATCGAGTCAACTGCGGCGTTGACGTCATCGGCTTGACCGGGGCCGTAGAACAGTCCATATCCGGTCCGGAAAACCGTGCGTCCGTTGAGACCGCCCGGCGCCCACGCCAATCCCGCGCGCGGTGCGAAGTTGTTGCGGTCGGCAATGTACCAGGGCGTGCCCGGGGCACAGAATCCACCGCAGGCTGCGAGATCGAGCACCCTGCCGCGCCCGTCCGTCGACCGTGGAACGGAGTAGTATTCGTACCGGACGCCGAGCGTCGCAGTGACGGTGGGAGTGAGTTTCACCTCGTCTTGGGCGAATCCGTAGACGTAAGGCCGCCTGACACCGGTGCTGGGCAGCGCCCCAGCGAAGCTGACCGAGTCCGCGCGGTTCGCCAGGAAATTATCGCGGCTCGAAAAGGCAGTGGCCACCGAACCGGTGTCGGAGACCACCAGACTGATCCACCGGTACTCGGATCCGAACTTGAGCGTGTGGCGCCCGTGAATCCAGGAAAGGTTGTTGATCAGCGACGCGCTCGTGCCGGTCTCGGCTTCGGAGCGGTCCACCTGAAGATTCACGAAGCCGGGAATCGAGACGCCTTCCGCGAACGTACCGTTGGTGCTGCGATGGAGGGCCGAGCGATTGACCCCCAGCTTGATCTCGCCGAACAAGGCCGGCGAGACGGTGTGCTGGAACTGCACGGTGCCGTTCTGCGTCCGGAACAGGCTCGTGCGGGTCTCAAGCAGGGCGTTGCGGAGCTCGTTGATCGAGCCGTCGTCGACGTTGTAACGGAAGAACAGGCTGGAGGCGGGCGACAACCGGTAGTCGATCTTGACGAGCCCGCTATCCTCGCGCCAGGGCTGGGATCCCACGGTGTTGATCTGGTCAATATCCGGATCCGTGGTCGGCGCCGTTCCGGGAAGGTACGCGCTCATGACGGGACGCAAGGGCGCCGCGGCTCTGGCCCGGAACTCCCGGCTGGGCACGAATCCGATGAAGGTTTGGGCCAGGCGCTGCCGGAGTCCTTCGAAGTTGGCGAAGAAGAAGATCTGATCGCGCCGGACCGGCCCGCCGAGGTTGGCGCCGAACTGGTTGAGACGGAAAGCCGGCTTGCGCGCGTCGATCGGGCGGCGGGCATCGAGTTTCTCGTTGCGGAAGAACTCGAACGCGCCTCCGTGAAACACGTTGGTTCCGCTCTTGGAGACCAAGTTCATTTGGCCGCCCGCGCCGCTGCCGCTCTCCGCGGTGTAGAGGCCGGACCCGACCCTGAACTCGGCGATGGCGTCGAGGGAGATGTTGAGGCGCAGGTTGGCCTCCTGGCGGGGATCCTTGACGCCCGTGGCGTCAACGCCATCGAAGGTGAAGTTGTTGTCGTCACGGGAGCGGCCGAAATAACGGATCGTGTTCTGATTGCCTTCGCCGGTGTTCACGGCGCCGGGCGCGAGAAGCATGAAGCTCGCCCAGTTCCGTCCGTTGAGAGGAACACTGGCAAGCTGGGTCCCGCTGATCACACCACCGATTTCGGCGTTCGCGCGGTCCAATTGGACGGCAGGCGCCTCGATGGTGACCTGTGCGGCGGCGGCGGCGACCTGCATGGGCACGTTCAGGACGGCCCGCTGGCCCACGGTCAGGGTGACGGAGGGGAAGTTGGCGGCCGCGAATCCCTCCCGGTCCACCGCCACGGCGTAGGTGCCGGCGGAAAGGCCCGGGATTGCGTAGATTCCGGCGCTATTTGAGACGGTTTCGCGGCGAAGTCCGGTGTTCGGGCTGGTTGCAGCCACGCGCGCGCCAGCGATGCTGGCGCCCGAGGCATCGGTGATGGTTCCCGAGAGGACGGCACGGTCGGCTTGAGCGGCCAGCGAGAGTGGCACAAGGAGGAAAGCGGAGATGCGCATTCATTGGCATGTTGGCAGGCCTGCGTATCGGCAACATGACAGCCTTGTTTCGTTTCGGTTAACGGCGTAGCCTACCGTTTAAAAAACCACAGCCAGAAGTATTGATCCCCCGCCCCGTGCCGGTGCCGCGGTTCGAATCCGCACCGCTCGGCCAGCGCGCAGGCTTCCCCGTCGGAATACGCGGCTCCGACCCAGGTGTCGTCTTCCTTTTGCTCGATGCTGGGGTCGCCTTGGACCTGGAACTTGAACAGTCCCCCCGGGCGCAGCAGCCGGTGCACTTCCCGCACATAGTTCTCGATCACCTCGCGGCTGGGGATGTGCTGGAACACGATTATCGAAAACGCGAAATCGATGGGCGTGTTGCCGAGCACATCAAGATCCTTCCCGTTGTTCTCAAACAGGAACGCATTCGGGACGTCGCGCAGTGCGTGCCGCGCCTGGCGGATCATCTCGGCGCTGATGTCCACGGCGTAGACCATGCCGAAGACCTCGGCCAGCGCCCGCGTGATGCGGCCGGCTCCGCAGCCGATCTCCAGCACCCGCATGCTTTTGGGATCCAGGCCCTGGCAGATGTTGATCATGTCGTTGAGGATCTGCTCCCGGACCGTCGCGCGGCCGGACTCCCACCACTCCTCGTCCTTCCATTCGGTCTGCCGGGTAGCGACGTAGTAGCGTGCGTTTTCCGCCGCCCGCGCATCCCAATCGCGCTTCATGCGCGCCAGGGTTTCGGGCGGGGTTGCGGGGTCGTTCATTTCTCCATGGTAAGCTAAGAAATTGGGCTATCCCCCTGAGCCCGTGCATTTCCCGCCGAGGTACCCCCCAGCTTGGACAAAGAGACTCGAAAGCTCGTCGAGCATGATGCGTTTAGAGAAGGTGTTGGGCATTCAATCGGTTACGTCCAGTCGCACCAAAGCCAGCTCTACAAGTACGGAGGCGCGGCGCTAGCTGTTGCGGCGATAGCCGCCGGAGCGTGGTACTTCACGAGCCGCCAGAAGGCAGCGCGCCAGGCAGACCTCGCCGATGCGCTGCGGAACAAGGAGGGGATCGTCGGGCCGGGGACTCCCAATGATCCGCGTCCCGCTTTTCCGACCAAGGAAGACAAGGAAAAGGCCGAGATCAAGGGTTTTACTGACGTCGTTGTCAAGCATTCGGGAACCGATGAAGCGGCGTTCGCCGCCTACCAGCTCGGCGTCATCGCCAGCGACAAGGGCAACATGGATGAGGCAGCCAAGCATTTCAAGTCCGCCGCTGAAATGGGCGGGCGCGAAATAGCTTCGGCCGCCAACCTTTCGCTGGCCCAAGTCTACTTCACACAGAACAAGATGAGCGAAGCCGAAGCGCTGCTGCGGGGAATCATCAATAGTCCGACCCTGGTTGTTTCCAAGGAACAGGCGACCATGGCCCTGGTCAGGATTTTCTCCAAGACCAAGCCCGCTGACGCCCGCAAGCTTCTTGATCCGTACCTAAAGGACTCGCGCGACGTCATCAAGCGCAATGCCGAAGTCCTGGTGGGCGAGATCCCGGTAAACAAGTAACGGCGCAATGCTGGCACGGCTGCGATTTCCGGAGCCGGAGAGCCGCGGCCGCCGTTACCCCGAACTCCCGCATCCCTACCGGAACAGTTTCCAACGGGACCGCGACCGCATCGTCCACGCGCGCGCCTTCCGTCGGCTCGAAAACAAGACCCAGGTCTTCACGCCTGGATTTTCGGATCACTTCCGCAACCGCCTCACACACACCATCGAGGTCGCGCAACTATCACGGACCTTGGCGGGAGTGCTTGATCTGGACCAGGATTTGACCGAAGCGCTCGCGCTCGCGCACGACATCGGACATCCGCCGTTTGCCCATGCCGGCGAAGCCGAGCTCGATCTCCAGATGCGCCGGTTTGGCGCCCGGTTCGAGCACAACCTGCATTCGCTCCGCATTGTGGAGACGTTCGAGCAGCGTTACGCGCGGTTTCCGGGGCTCAACCTCACGTTCGAAGTCCGTGAGGGGATCCTGAAACACTCGCGTGATTTCGAGCCGGGCGACAATCCCGCCGCCGAGGAGTACCTGCCGGGGCTGCGCCCGCTGATCGAAGCGCAACTGATCGATCTGGCGGACGAGACCGCCTACAATACCGCCGATCTGGACGACGGGTTCGAGGCGGGACTGGTGGATCTCGACTCCATCGCGGGCGCGGTGCCTGCCTTCGCGGCGATTCTGGAAAGCGTCGAGATGCAGTATCCGGGCGCCGTGGACCGGGTGAGGTTCCTCGAAGCACTGCGCCTGCTGATCGATACGCTCATGACCGGGCTGATCCAAGGCACCGCGGCCGCGGCCGGGGAATCCGGTGTCCGGTGTCCGGATGATGTCCGTGCGCATCCAACGCGGCTGGCCCGGTTCACACCGGAATCCGCGGCCACAAGCGTGGAACTGAAGAAGCTGCTGCACACCCGCGTCTACAACTCGCCAGCGCTCGACGCCGGCCGGACCCGCTCGCGCCGCATGATCGCGGAATTGTTCCAGCACTTCGTCGATCACCCGGACCGGATGCCAGAACCGCATTCCACGATGGCGCAGGAGCAGCCTCTGCATCGCGTGGTGTGCGATTACATTGCCGGGATGACCGACGGATTCTTCCTGCGATGCTACGATAGAAATTCGTGAGCCAGTGCCAGATCTGCAACAACCGGAAGGCGCGGCGGGCCTGCCCGGCGATTGGCGGCTTGATCTGCCCGCAATGTTGCGCCACCGATCGCGAAGAGAAGCTTGACTGCCCGTACGAGTGTGGCTACCTCGCCGAATCGCGCGAGCACAGCAAAGAGCGGGCGTTGCCGGATCCATTTCCGAACAGCGATATCCGGCTCAGCGAAGAGGTGATTGCGAAGATCGACAACCTGGCTGCCCTCCTGCTGTACGAGACCGGAGTGGCGGCCAAGGCGGATCCCGCAATGTTGGACAGCGACGCGGGCGAAGCGATTGAAGCGATTATCAAGACTTACCGGACTGCCCGCACCGGCCTGATCTACGAGTCCCGTGCTGGGAATCCATACGCGGCGCGGCTCCAGGATAGGTTGACGGCGGCGGTACGGGAACTCGATACCCGCTATCAACAGGCTCAGTCGCATCCGATTCCTGAGTCCATGCTCCTGGCCAGCTTCGTGTTCATGCAACGGCTGCTACTCTCTGTCCAGAACTCCAGGAGCCGGGGCCGGGCGTTTCTGCACCATGTCCGGAGCCTTTCGGTGGACTCGGACCGCGCTACGCGGTTGGGATGAGAACCGGGATTGCGGTCTTCGCCCACGGCTCGGCGATTGAGAGCGCCAACGAGGCTGTACGGCGCGTCGTGGCGGGTTTCGCCCAAACGTCCGGATTCGATCTTGTGGAGCCCGCGTTCCTGGAACTCGGCCAGCCGGATTTGCCGGGCGCGGTGGCCCGGCTCGTGGAGCGCGGAGCTGGCCGCGTGATCGTGGTCCCCTATTTCCTCACGCTCGGGAAGCATCTCCAGCGGGACCTGCCGCGAATCGCCGGCGAGATCTCTGTCATCCATCCGGATGTGGAGATCCAAGTGACACCACCGCTGGATGGCCATCCGGGACTGGTGGCGATCCTCGCCGACCGCGCGCGGGAGGCGCTGGCACGGTGACGGCGGTGCTCCGCGGGTGGACGCAGCTCTCCCCCGAGGTTCGCGATTTCGAGTTCGAGGCCAGCGGAGCTGAAGGTCTCAACTTCCTGCCCGGACAATTTGTGTCGTTTACCGCGGATGTAGGCGGCAAGCGGATCACACGCGCTTATTCGATCGCGTCCAAACCGGACGGGAACCGGTTCCATCTGTGCTTGAACCGGGTGCCGGACGGCCATCTATCCCCACTCTTGTTCGATTCACCCGTGGGCACCGCGATCGACATGCAGGGACCGCTGGGGACGTTTACCGTCCGTGATCCGGGCGTGGATATGATTCTGGCGGCGACTGGAACCGGGGTCGCGCCGTTCCGGTCGATGATCGCGCACCACTTGGAGAGTGGCGGTGCGGGTGCGATGACCCTGTTGCTGGGAGTCCGGTACCGGGAGAATCTGTTGTACGGGTCCGAGTTCAGCGAGTGGGCGCGGCGGAATCCGCGGTTCCGGTTTGAGCCCGTGTTGAGCCGTCCACCGGCTGATTGGGCGGGACGCACCGGCCACATTCAGCCGCACCTGATTGAGCTGATCGGCGAACGGCGGGACCTGCATGTTTATGCGTGTGGGATGAAGGCGATGGTCGACGATGTCCGCGGGCGGTTGAAGAGCTTGGGTTTTGACCGCAAGCAGATTATCGTAGAGAAATACGATTGATGCCTGAAATTGCTGCTCTCCTCACTCACGCGCGCTTTGAGCGCGAACGGATCCCTGGAATTCCGGCGGAGCTCGCTCCGGCGGATGTGGCCGCTGCATACCGGATGCAGGGCGAGGTGGTGGATGCTTGGCGCGTGCGCCTGGACAGCGAACTTGCAGGCTACAAGATCGCCTGCACCAACGCGATCGCGCAGAAGCATCTCGGCACGGATAGCCCTTTCTATGGGCGCTTGTTCGAGAAGACCGTGTGGAGGAGTCCGGCGCGGGAGGAGCCCTATTCACGGGAGGAGGTCGAGGCTGCGGTGGGAGCCGTGATGCCTGCGATCGAACTGGTCGATTCGCGGTACACCGAGTGGACAACGGTGGGACTGCGCTCGCTGATCGTCGACAACGCGTGCCATGCAGGTTGGGTACATGGCCCGGTGACAGAAGACTGGCGCGGCATCGATTTGGCCGGCCACCATGTGTCCCTCTCGATTAACGGAGCGTTGAAATCCACCGGAACGGGAGCAGCGGTCCTCGGGCATCCCCTGATCGCGCTGACGTGGCTTGCCAACCGGCTTCGGGAAGGAGGGTCCGGGCTAGGGGCGGGAGACCGGATCACGACTGGCGTCTGCACCGACATCGCTTATGGATTTCCCGGCGACCAGGTGGTTGCGGATTTCGGTGTGCTCGGGGCGGTCGAGATCCGATTCTGAAAACACCAACGGCCGCCAGGTCT